>Ga0272440_1003592_pt1 | contig 11493 bp, 8 predicted proteins | sample SSMMMBAug17_FD_192440 | JGI IMG/M metagenome (GOLD analysis project Ga0272440, IMG submission 192440) | Marine sediment archaeal communities from Little Sippewissett salt marsh, Falmouth, MA, United States - SSM-MMB-Aug17 | ecosystem: Environmental > Aquatic > Marine > Wetlands > Sediment ... | reverse complement strand
ATTTTGAAATAAATAAACAGTTAATTAATAATTAGCTTTTGGGTATTGAGGGCGCTTTAGCGTCCTTTCTCAATTCAGCGTTGGGCTTTAGCCCTACGCTGTTCTTGCAATTGCCGAGATCGTGCATCCCTTGTATGAAATTCACTTCCCCTAAACTGTACATACGCCCGTTTTTATTACGAATTTGCAATTACCAATAACTTTTTATGCAATAACCAAGCACAAAATTTTTTGCAATTAACCTTAATGTTGATAAATGTTTTCGCTAACTGCAAAATTTATGACAGCCCCGCCTATTGGCATATTACAAAAAATTATGAATAAATTTAATTTTTATCGAAAATTTGAAACCTTGTAGCTGGCGTAAATGTTGCGAAACGTGATAAAATATCAATTGCAAGATCTTTATCATACATATATTGCCTCTAAATTAATTCTACGATTTAATGCATCATTCATTTTATCTCTATATCTTACGATATCTATTGGCATATTAAATGTGGTTTCTAAATCCTGTTTTATGCCAATCATATAAAACAAATCTGGCTTTTCCAGTTCTACAACTATATCAATATCACTTTGATCATTCATGCAATCTTTAGATGCTGATCCAAAAATTCCAATTCTTTTTATTTCATATTTATTTAAATTTTGTTTTTTATAAGCACTTAGTTTTTTTATTATCTTATTTTTATTCATTATTCATAACTTTTAATGAAAAAGTAAATTACCGATCAATATTAAAGGCTGAATAAATTTTCATGTTAATATTCCAGAACAAACAAACTACAAAATTATTACATTAAAATGCATAATTTTTCGTGTTTGGTCAAGAATGAAATACAATATAATTATATGTATATAAAAACATTGTCTATGATAGTCAACTTTTAAATTTTTTGAACACGAACATATACCAAGGTGGACAATCAGAATTGTGTAAATTTTCATGATTATCAATATATTCGTAACCTACCATATATAAACCAATTTTTTTGTTTGGAATCATCAGTCATATATTTCAAATAAAAGACCATCACACCAATTTCCGAATAATTCGCATCAGAAAAGGTTTGATTAAATATTGCAACCGCAAGGTTCGAATTATTCGGATCAACTAAATATGTCACAGGAGAAATTTGCATCATTTTTTGACGATTTCCTGCGAATATTCTGGATTGTGAGCTTTTCAAAATTTTCCAGTTTAGTTTTATAGCCGGTGCATTCAATTTATAAAAATATATGATATCTTTTAAATACATTTGCATATAATTATCCAGATTTTTTTGATGCCATGCAGACTCCCATTGATTGATAAATGACAATAGCTGACGCGTATGTGAACCATAGCTTTTCTTGTTTGATTGTCGCACAATGACAGATATAACGTTTGTAATGGGATCAATTTTTTTCCATAATTCATCAGCAAGTTTGTCGGATAACTGCTTTATATCATCTGGATGAAACAAAAATGGCTTATTATTGTTCTTGCTTAGAATATATATTCCCTCAGGAAGCACAATATCCATTGTTGCCTGTTTGATCAATTTTGGGCTGTTATCTGTTCCTTTCCATACAGTCAATTGTTTGACATCAAGAGAAATCATTGCCATTCTTTTGTCAGCTGGCAATGAAATAACTTCTTGCAATAGCGGAATCTGTTTTTCTATTATTTCTTTTTCAGGTTTCATTTGCCTTTTTTGATTTGGATCTTCAGCTTTCTGTTGTAATGCGTGTTTCTTTTCTTTGGGAAGCAATGCGTTATTCTTTAAAGGTCGGGTTTTCGTATTTTGTGATAATGTATCGCTTGATGATTTCGGTAGGTCTTGTTTTTGAGCTTTGGGTTTATCGCTATCAGATTTGATATCAACTGTTTGAACTTCTTTAATATCAGTATCAGTAATACGATCAAATTGTTTTGCACTTTGCAATTGTCGCGTATTATTTGCAGTCAAAGGTTGTGTATCACCGAGCAAAGAAACATCATGCGTTATTGCCAGATTATTTGAACGTTCAACAATATGCGATTTCGTTAGATCTTCTGCATTTACTATTGGTTCGGAGATAATTTCATGTGTCATTGTTAGATCCGCTGAATTTATGATGGGTTCAGCGCTATCTTGATATGTCATTGATATTGGTGCAGCGACGCCAGTATACGTTTTCACGACATTCGTATTCTTGTTCATAAGATACATGCCTTCCTGTAATGGGAACGACTCAGAGTGAGTGGATGTCAGGCCGGTAAAGTCGGGCATGCCTTGCCAGACAACCATTCGATGGGTGTCTGGTGATACCACAATACAGTAACTATTGTTTGTAAAAATTGATTCTATTGGAATCTTATTCTGATTGACATGAGTACCCTTCTGAATCAATTGATTGTTTGTTTTTTCAGTCATTATGATTGATGGCTCTGTCGTTTTTGTCTCAGGTGTTGTTTTGGATTCCGATATTTTGGGGTTCATTGTAATTTCTGTCTGTGTTATTGGAAGCGCATGTTCTTCAACTGAATCTGAATGTTGTGTCAATGGATCGGTCTGTATTGGAATACTGTTTGTTTCGGATGTGTGTGAATCGCTGATCAAACTTGTTATCGCGTATATGCATACCCAAAAAAACAATAAGGCAACAGATACAACCAAAAAACGTTTTTTCTTTATATGACTGGCAGTCCTCTCTTTGTCCTGAAAGCTCTTGTAAGCTTTTTTAACATGGACACTGGTTATTTCGCGTGAATTCTCTAAAAAAGCGGCCATCAGGGTACGATCACAAAGCACGTTGACAATACGTGGAACACCTTGACTATATCTGTAAATCTGATGAATGATTTGTTCTGAAAATAGCGATGGCGCTGATTCGGATCCACTGGCAATGGATAGTCGATGATAAATATAACTGGCCATATCATGTTTTGACATTGGTGTAAGGCAAAAACGAATGGTGATGCGGTTGTCTATTTGTTTTAATACAGGATCCTGTAATCTTTGGCGCAAAAAAGGTTGTCCAAGAAGGATGATTTTGATTAAATGTTTTTTTTTGATTTCAAGATTAGAAATCAGACATAAGTATTCCAATGCTTCATTTGACAGGCTGTGCGCTTCATCAATAACCACAATGGGCACGATTTCTTGGTGACTGAGCTGCTTCAGATGGTCATGAAACATTCGAAAAAGCTTCTCCCCTGAATTGTTTTCAATAATGTCTTCATCCATACCGCAATCAAGTGCAATTGTGGATAGTAAATCCTGTGGCGTAATTTTGGGATTGACAATCAAAGAGAGCTTAACCTTTTCACCTGCAATTTGATTTAAAAAGGATCGAACAGTAATTGTTTTGCCAATGCCCGGTTCTCCGGTTATTTCCACAAATGCATCATCAGAGTCAATGCAGTAATATAGATGATGCATCAATTCCTTGTGAATATTACTTGAATAAAAATAATCAATATCTGGTCCCTGTCGGAATGGTTTATCTTTAAGCTCAAAAAAAATTTCATAATTCATGGTCTACCTCTTATTTTTGGGTATGAAATCTGAATTCAGAGGATACGATTCTTGTGTATTTGAATAAATTATGTCGTCTTCATGCACACATTGGAATTTGAAGTAATTCAGTTCATGAATGGATTATTCAGAAAATCTTGAAAAATAACATGCTCATTTATCTTGAACGTACAAAAAATAAGTTATGTAGGGATTTGAGATGGGGAACTTATTTTTCAAGCATTCCTTAGCTATCTTACCTGAGCAACAACAAAGGCATCCTGAAATCCATGATGTCCCAATTGTTGTTCAACATATCTGGCTTTATGTTGTGGCATACAATTACCGATCAGCACACGATAATATATTTTTTCTCCATTTTTGGACAATATGATATGTGAATCGTTATACAATGGTTTTAAGCGGTTGCATAGAGATACCGCATTTTGTCGATCACCAAAGGCGCCCACCTGTATTTGAAAACAATTTCCATTGACATATTCTCGGGATGCTTTTTTGGGTGTTTTTAAAGGTTTGGCTTTTTTTATCGTAATATCTTGTGTTACTAGTTTTGACTGTTCAACCTTTTTTGCCTGTCTGATTTTTTTCATTCTTGAGCTTTTTTTCAAATGAGCTGTTCTTGTTGTTTCGTTAATTGTCCTGATAAACACATTGGCAGTTCCCTTTTTGACAATTCCAAGACGACGTGCAGCACCATAGGATAAATCAATGATTCGTCCCTCAATAAAAGGACCTCGATCATTAATACGAACAGTCAGACATTTTTTATTGTCCAGATTGTACACTCTTACATAAGTTCCCAATGGTAGTGTTTTGTGAGCCGCAGAAATGGCATACATATCATATGTTTCTCCATTTGATGTTTTTCTGCCATGAAACTTTTTACCATACCATGATGCAATCCCTCTTTGTTCAAAATAATCCACATATGTCATGGGTTGATACCATTGATTACTGATTTGATAAGGCTTACCATATTTACATCGAGGGGGAGGGTTCGATTGAATGATTTTTTTAGACAAACAGGAACCCCACATAAAAAGACATAAAAAAATTGTCAATTGAATAATAAATTTTTTCATTGATCTTTAACCTAAAAATGATTGATGTCGTTGACCGGTATTACCGAGAAACGACACAGTAAAATAAATGTGTTTTCTATAGCAGAGACAGACATTATCATATTTAAGAAATAAATCAAGTATTAAAGGTATTGATGGGCGTATGTAATAACCAGGGAAAGAATATTGAATGAAAGTTGATATATTGTTCGCTTTGTCATTGCCTTTTTTATTTTTTTCATATAGAAACAACAATAACACAATTGGCAACCTTCATATTTGTTGAAAAGTGGTGAACACTTTTTCAATATTGTAATTGTGCCTTCCTTTGTAGATATCCACAGCCGTATGTTTCTACAGAGGATATCTTGTTGAAGGATGCCGCAAAAAGCTATAAGGGGGAGAAATACCATGACCAATGATTGTCTGTTTTGTAAAATAGTAAACAAAGAAATGGATACACCATTTTTATATGAAGACGATACTGTGGTTGTTTTTCGGGATATACACCCACAGGCACCTGTTCATTTATTGATCGTGCCTAAAAAACACATACGCAGCATTAATGATTTGACTGAAGCGGATGAGTCCACTGTTGGCAAAATGTGTACAATTGCAAAACAAATGGCTGAAAAAGAAGGGATCGCTAAAACAGGCTACAATCTAATTTTCAATGTTGAAAAAGGAGGGGGGCAGGTCATATTTCACCTTCATATGCATTTAATGGGGCACAAGTCCTGACAAATATCAATAAGATTAAAACAAGGAGGACATTATGTTGAAAGCGCCCCGAAAAATGGGATTGGTCTTTTTTCCGGCATTTGATTGGGCAATCAGCGCAACACATCCGGAGCGTGAAGAACGTCTGTTATACACACAGGATCAGGTCTTTGAAGAGGGAATCCTCGATATTGATGGCATTATCGAATATAAACCTGGACAGGCGGATGTTGCTGATATTCAACGTACGCATTTTTGTACACCCGATGAACATCACGTGATGACAGAGTCACACTTTATCAGTGCTGGCGGTACAAAAACAATTGCAGATGCTGTTATGAAAAAGGAAGTTGAAAGCGGTTTTGCTTTAATTCGGCCGCCGGGGCATCATGCAATGCGTGTTGTTCATGGATGTCGAGGTTTTTGCAATATCAATAACGAGGCTGTCATGGTGGAATATTTGCGATCAAAATACAATATTGATCGTGTTGCAATTGTTGACACAGACACCCATCATGGTGATGGTACGCAGGACATTTACTGGCACGATCCAGATACCTTGTTTATTTCCATACATCAGGACGGCCGGACACTCTATCCAGGCTCTGGATTTAGCAATGAGTTTGGCGGGCCAACCGCTGCAGGAACAACAATCAATATTCCACTCCCACCAGAAACATCTGAAGAAGGGTTTTTGTTTACAATTGATGAAATGGTTTTGCCAATTCTTGATGAATTCAAACCCGATCTGATCATTAATTCTGCCGGCCAGGACAACCATTACACCGATCCATTGGCAAACATGAATTTTTCAGCGCAAGGTTACGCCGAATTAACCAAAAGACTTAAGCCTGATATTGCTGTTCTAGAAGGCGGTTACTCTATTGAGGGAGCACTGCCCTATGTCAATGCTGGAATTATTCTTGCGATGGCAGGTATGGATTTTTCGCATGTAAGAGAGCCAGACTATGATCCGGATCGTATCCGACAAACAATGAAAACAACAGATTATATTAAACGTCTTAGAGATCAAATCCTAGGAGTTTGGGAAATGGGGCCGCGTCGCATTGAAAACAATCGAAACGAAAAAAAAATTGATACCCGATCCAGAAATATTTTTTATGATACAGACAGTCTTTTGGAGGTTCAGGAGGAAACGATTCAAGTGTGTCATTCTTGCAGTGGCGCTTTAAAAATTGATTCTTATACAGATCGAGGGGGTAAAATTTTATGTATTCATATCCCCAGAAAAGCCTGTGCGGATTGTTTAAATATTGGATACGATTGGTTTGATCAGGCACATCGGAAGTATGATCGCGTGTTTCTTCAGAATAGAAGTTCCGATATTTATTTGACGCGGTAAACACCATACAAGACAGTTATTGCATTGCATTGTATTGGGAGGGTATCCAATTTTGTCAGAAAAAAATCCCATAGGCCTTTTCTATGACAGTCTTGATTTGAAATCATCATAGTGAAAATCTTTTATTAATTCTATTTTTTTTGTTTCCGCGTCATATAAAAAAATGGAAGGCAGGCGGATACCATTGAAGGTATTTGTTTTTACCATTGTATAGTGTGCCATGTCTGTGAAAATAAGTTTATCACCTATTGTCAGTTGCCTGTCAAATGAGTATTCACCGATAACATCTCCTGCAAGGCAAGACATACCTCCAAGTCTATAAGAATATTGTTTTTGTCCGGGATCATCACTCCCAATAATATGGGGTTTATAGGGAACTTCAAGAACATCAGGCATATGCGTTGCTGCTGATGTATCGAGTATGGCAACAGGCATATCACAGTTTATGATATCTAAAACACTTGCAATAAAATAACCCGAATTGAGAACAATGGCCTCACCCGGCTCGAGATAGATTTCAATTTGATATTTACGTTTCAAGGTTTCAATGATTGTGCAAAGCAAGTCGATATTGTAGTCATGTCTTGTAATATGATGCCCGCCGCCTAAATTGAGCCAGGAAAGTGAATGAAGATATTTACCAAAATTTATTTCAAATGCTGCCAGTGTTCTTTCCAGGGCGTCTGAATTTTGTTCGCATAAGGTGTGGAAATGCAATCCAGAAATACCTTGTATTTCATTTTCTTCAAAATCCCGAATTCGCACACCAAGTCGTGAGCCTTTAGCACATGGATCATACAAAGGTACAGTGCCTTCAGAATGTTCCGGGTTTACCCGGATGCCACAAGAAATCCTGTGGGGAGCTTGTTTTACCAGAGGCCGGAATCGTTTCCACTGGTTGAAAGAATTAAACACAACATGATCTGAAAATCGTATAATAGATTCAAATTCTAGATCACTGAATGCAGCAGCGTAGCTATGAACTTCTTTGTTGAATTCTTCTCTACCAAGTCTGGCTTCATCCTGTGAACTGGCACAAACACCATCAAGACTTTTTCTTAAAATAGGAAATACACGAAACATTGCAAAGGCTTTCAGGGCTAAAAGAATTTTGCACCCTGTTCTTTTTTTTACAAATTCAAGTGTATTGAGATTCCTTTTTAAATCTTCTATGTTGATAACAAACGATGGCGTTTTTATCGTGGATAGATCATTTATTAAAGATTGATAATTTTCCATGGCAAACCATAATCATTCAGCTTGTTCATAAAAGGATCAGGGTCAAATTGTTCCATATTGTAAACCCCGGGTTTCATCCATGTTCCGGTTAACATCATCATTGCCCCAATCATGGCCGGAACACCGGTTGTATAAGAAATTGCTTGAGAACCGACCTCTTGATACACTTCTTCATGATTGCAAATATTGTAAATAAATATATGCTTAGATTTGCCATCTTTTTGGCCATTGATTATACATCCAATACAGGTACGTCCTTTTGTCAAAGGGCCTAATGAGGCAGGGTCTGGAAGAAGAGCTTTCAAAAATTTTAATGGGACAATTTCTTTTCCTTCATAAATAACAGGGTCTATCCTGGTCATACCAATATTTTCAAGAACCTTCAGATGATTTAAATAACTGTCAGAAAAAGTCATCCAAAAGCGGGCTTTCTTTATTTCAGAAAAATGTTTTATCAGAGATTCCAGTTCTTCATGATACAACAAATAGATTCGTTTTTCGCCAATACCATCAGGAAAGTCAAATATTTTTGAAATTGTCATTGGTTCAGATTCGATCCATTGGTTATTATCATAATAACGTCCTTTTTGCGTTATTTCTCTGATATTTATTTCTGGATTAAAATTAGTGGCAAAAGGTTGACCATGATCACCGGCATTACAATCAACAATATCCAATTCATCGATAATGTCAACGTGGTGTTTTTTCGCATAAGAGGTAAACACATTTGTAACACCAGGATCAAATCCGCTACCCAAAAGCGCCATAATTCCTTTGTCAACAAATCTTTGATGATAATCCCATTGCCATTTGTAACAGAATTTTGCTTCATCTGGTGGCTCATAATTTGCGGTATCCAAATAATGCACTTTTGTTTCAAGACAGGCATCCATAATGTGAAGATCCTGATATGGTAATGCAACGTTGATAATCATATCTGGTTTAAAAGAGCGAATTAATGAAATCAGCTCAGGAACATTATCTGCATCGACCTGTGCAGTTTGAATGGGTCGATTGATTTCCTTAACAATACGATCACATTTTTCCCTGGTTCTACTTGCAAGGAGTATATCTGAAAATACGTCTGGAACCATGGCGCATTTGTGGGTAACAACCTGTCCGACACCACCTGCTCCAATAATCATAATTTTTGACATGATATAATTTTCCTTTTGTTATTTATTTGACAAAATAAGGGTATCCTCTTAAGCCTTCTTCGTATTTAAGGATAAACTGGCGACGATCCTGAGGTGTAATGAATTTGGCATCAATTGCTTTTTCAGCGGTCTGACGCATTCGTTTTAACATACGCTTTGGGTTGTATTCAACATAAGAAAGCACATCAGCAACAGTATCGCCTTCAATTTCTTTAACAACGCTGTATTTTTCATTATCAGAAATGCGGATACTGAAAACATTCGTATCTCCAAGGAGGTTATGGAGATCACCGAGAGTTTCCTGGTAGGCACCAACAAGAAATACACCCAGATAGTAAGGGTCTTTGTCGTTCATCTGGTGTAATCTCAGATAATTCTTAATGCCATGTCTGTCAATAAATCTATCAAGTCTGCCATCGCAATCACATGTGATATCCGCTAGAATTGCATTTCTTGTTGGTTTTTCATTGAGCCGATGAATTGGCAAGACTGGAAACAGATGCCCAATCGCCCAGGCATCAGGCAATGATTGAAAAATACTGAAATTTGCATAATATATATCACTTAAAGCAACCTTGATTTTAGTAAGTTCCTTTGGGATATATTTCAACGAATCGGTATGATGTTCAATGGTTTGAATTATTTTCCAGAAAATTCGATCACTCAGGGCCCTTTCCCGCAAGCTGATTTTACCAAGTTTAAACATTTGTCGAATCTGATCCCTGTAAAATAATGCATCATTAAAACACTCTTGAATATTTCTAATATTTATCGATTCTAACGTATCAATCAAATTAACGATAACTTCAGGCGTGTTTTCATGTGATGTAAATTTTTGATCTCCTGTATCTATGACATTTGTATCAAAAATATTGAAAATAAGGACAGAATAATATGCAACAGTCGCTCTACCAGATTCAGTTATGATAGTGGGATGATCAATGTTTTCATCATCAAGTATTTCCATAATTGCATCAATAATATCACTGCAATATTCACTCAATGTATAATTACGAGAATTCATATAATTTGTATGTGAACCATCATAATCCACAGCAAGCCCACCGCCAAGATCAAAGTAACCCATTTTTGCGCCTTCTTTGATAAGACCAACATAAACTCTGCACGCTTCCTGAATGGATGCCCGGATATCCCTAATATTTGGAATTTGAGAGCCAAGATGGTAATGCAGCAATTGAAGGGTATCAAGCATATTATGGGCTTTGAGAATTTCCAGTACCTCAATTATCTCTGAAATAGTCAATCCAAACAGACTTCTGTCTCCGCCAGAATCACTCCAATGACCACCAGCCTTTGTCGATAATTTATACCTGACACCAATTAGGGGTCTGATGTTTAATATTTTTGACCTTTCGAGAATAAGGTTTAATTCACTGAGCATTTCAAGAACAAAAAAGCATTTAAAGCCCATTTTGTAAGCATAAAGACCCAAATCAATAAACTCGGCATCCTTATAACCATTACACACAAGACAGGCTTCTGTATCCTTGAGAAGTGAAAGTGCTGCAATTAGTTCCGCTTTACTACCTGCCTCCAGGCCATGATTATATTGACTCCCAATATTTGTGATTGCTTCAACCACTTGTTTTTGTTGATTAACTTTTATTGGATAAACCCCTTTATATTTTCCATTGAACCCCAGTTCTTTTATTGTAGATCGAAACGTTTCGTGAATTCTTGTAATTTGTGAGTCAAGAATATCTTCAAATCTCAATAATAAAGGCATATCATATCCGCGATCTTTAATTCCCGAAATTATTTCATACAGGCTGACAGAAACATTTTTATCTTTTGCCAGCGGTGTAACAACAACATCACCTTTGTCAGAAATGCCAAAATATGAGGCGCCCCATTCTCTAATCTGATAAAGTTCTTCAGCATCTTTTATTGTCCATCTATTAAGTGTTTTCATTTCGTTCATATTTCCTTTAATTGTAATAAGGATTAATCTGAAAATAACTTCCCCATTTATTGATATTGTTCGATTTGAGGTAATTGTACTGTAGATACGTAGCATGCGATGTCTCTACACGATCTTTTATTTATTGTACGATCAAGAAAAATGAGCATGTTTTTTTCAGAGCATTCCTAATTGATTTGAGCGTGTTCAAAAGACCGGCTATTTTTGAGACGCTATAATATATTATACAAAAAAAAAGCTGATATCACAATTTTTTTATGCATTAATTGTGGCATCAGCGGTGTTTTGGAGATTTTTGTAAGGGCGTATGTACAAGTTAGGGGAAAATGTTGCCTCGAAAAAAATCGAAATCAAAACAATGTCCGATGGCGAAGTTAAACGGGCGCATTCCAAAAAAGTCGGACATTCATTGATGATCATTGAAAAATGATTTATTTCGGCAAATCCAAGAACAGCGTAGGGCTAAAGCCCAACGCTGAATGGAAAAAGGACGCTAAAGCGCCCT
>Ga0272440_1003590_pt1 | contig 11495 bp, 6 predicted proteins | sample SSMMMBAug17_FD_192440 | JGI IMG/M metagenome (GOLD analysis project Ga0272440, IMG submission 192440) | Marine sediment archaeal communities from Little Sippewissett salt marsh, Falmouth, MA, United States - SSM-MMB-Aug17 | ecosystem: Environmental > Aquatic > Marine > Wetlands > Sediment ... | reverse complement strand
AAATACTACTGCAAAAAATATGCCAAGTAGTATTTATTGTTAAAATAATATCAATATGTTATATACTATAAGGTAGTAATTATGTCAAGTACTTTTTGATAAAAAATAATAAATCTTCGAAAGATCGGTTACATTTCAACATATTAATATTATTTTTATTATTCATTTTTCGGCCAAGCACTAATTATATAATTCCAACTTAATTAAATTAGTGAAGGAATACTCACTCTGATAATATCATGCTCATTTTACTTGATTGTAAAAAAGAATAAGGTCGTGAAAAGATGTAGCATGCTGAGTTTCTTCGGTACATTTACATCAAAACGAACTATATCAATAATGGGGGATTTATTTGCAGAGCATTCCTAAATAAATGAAAGGATATTAAGATAATTGTAAAAAATGATTAAGATATATATCTTTGTAAAGGGTTTATGGGCTTATAGCAAAAAGATCTGGTAAATTTTGATTTGTAAAAGAAGAGTGGGTCTGGGGAGGGACACTGCGTTTTTGACACAAAAAATTTGAAAGGGGTCTACATTTTTTTGTTAGGTGGGTTCAACTTAAGCTGGTGATAGCACATTGCATCTCCTTATTTTGAAAGAAAGGATCAACGATTTCAAATTGATCTTGTATATTTACGCGCTGATAAAGTAATAACAATATGTGAAATAAAACACCACACAAAACCTTTGTCATCAAAACAAATCGGTGAAATGCAAAGAAAACTGCAATGTCTGAAGATCCCCAATGGATACTCTATTGAAACAGCTTTAATATCTCTTTATGGGCCTGACAAAGCACTGAACGATTCTAATTATTTTGATCATTATGTTTCAATGGATGCAATTTTTTGAGGAATACTTTTAAAAAAAAATGCTTTTTTTTATTCTTGATGATACAAAATAATATGGTCGTGTAGAGACGTAGCATGCTACGTCTCTTCAGATAGCAGCTTTTATATTTATTTACCTTATGCCCACTTTGTGCAAAACACCATCCAAAATTTCATCGACGACCTCAAAAGGCATTGAGACGCCTGTTGATACAAAATAAGCACCAAATTTGGTTTGAACATTTTGTCCGGCATAGGGATTGTAAACAGGTTTACTAAAATCATTGGAATTGAGATTGAAACTGCTATCATTGGGTACATAAATTTCCCCTTCCTGATATCTCAGGTATCCAATCGCAAAATCGACATCAATTCCACGTGGGAGAAAAAGACCGATACCTGCGCCAAAATAATCAATATCAGGCAATGACATCAGATCAAATAAGTTATCATGACCACACGTCTGTCGATCTTCATAACCTGCACGTAAAGCAAGCCAATCCAGCAAACGATATTCAATGCCAACGCTGTAATGCCATGTATCATTGAAATTTTTGACATACTCCAGTCGCGACCCGCCGCCAGTGTAACCCAATAATTTCAATAATCTTAATGCCTGTAGTTTCTGATCAAATTGCATAACAAATTTCTGTGTCGTCGACCAATCCGCCCAGTGAAGATCGCATAATAGTTTGAGTCTTCGCGTAGGTTTTAACATCACGCCCAGTTGAACACGCTGGGGAAATTGAAAATTTTCCATCACAACACGACCGGTTTCATCCTCAAGCTTATCAGTACCAATGTCAAAAATCATTGCAAACGCTTCAACAAGCGCGGAGCCACCCAGCCACTCTGATACTTTTTTGAATTGTTCTGAATAGGTAAATTTATACCGGCCTTCGAGATTGAGTTTGGTTGGACTTTGATAAACCGCACCCAATGACAGCCAATCTTTCGGTTCCCAAAGTACGCCTAGATTAAAATGGGGCGTGAAACTATCACGCATTGTCAATTCAGAACTGGCAACCTGCTCAAATGGCCCAATGCCACCACCAAACATGGGAAATAAATCAAGCATATTGAAAGAGTCTTCAAAACCTTCGGTGGCATCGGCAATAACCTTGGTCATGGCAACAAGTTCATTGGGTGCGCGTGCATCGGTTTGAAGTCCCATTGCTGTCATGCCAAAACCAACCGACAGTCCCACTGAAAGATGATTATTAAATCGGTAGCTGACTGTAGGAGATGCCAGAATAATATGTTGCAAATACACACTTTTACCTTGAAATCGGGCAGGATCATTATCATCGTGGGAAAGCCCGCCAGCATAGGGTGCATAAATCGCAGTGGCAAATGTCCAGGGTGATCCTGGTTCTCGATATGAAATACCTAAAGGCACAGGCGCTGCCAATACAGGTAAGTCCACAGGGCCAATTCCGGGCATAAATATCCGGCCATTTTTTACCTTTCCTGTTGTATTGGACAGTGGATCATCATCAACTGCTGTAAATTCATTCATAAGTTGAAAATCAGGGTCTGGTGTAAATTTATAGCTTCTTTGAATATATGCGACAGCAAACCCCTGACTGAAATATTTGCCATCACGTAATTTACTCAATCCTGCCGGATTGTAATGGACAGACATATGTCCTGGCGGATCTGCCGTGCATGTATTGGCCAACGAAATTGTTTTGGTGTTACCTAATATTTGTTCAACAAATGTTGCATGACAGTTTATAGAATCAAATATAATGAATGATATTAGCGCGTAAGAAATGATATAAATCCTTGACATTGTACCTTCCCATTAAAATTATATTTTTTCATTGTTTGAAAAAATTTCAAATTCAAATGGAATCCGGACAGATATAACAAAATCGTTGCTGGTGTTTGTCAGTCCGATTCCCAATTGCGTTGTTAATGAACGTTCTGGTGATAGATTCCATCGTGTGCCCATGTTGAACATTGCATTGACCGAACTGCCACTGCTGGTGCGATCTCTATTTTTCCAATAGTAACGAGAGCTGAATTGATAGGAATATTGAAAACTCATATACATGGAGACCTGATATGAGAATGCGTACCCAATTCCAGTACTGATTCCCAAAGTTTCCCCTGGCTCAACCTTTTCTAAAATTAAACCTGAAAATCGCTTATTCAATTTTCTTGCTGTATGATTGTAACCGAAACTACAATTTGCAAACGCAACAATGGGGTCTAATGATTTATTCACTGACATTCCTGCATTGAGTGAATAGAAACCATTACCTGTTGATAAATCTTCATCCTGAACAATTTTAAATGGACTTCTACCCGATGGAAAAATGATATTGCTGTAAAAAATTGGCGATGGCCAATCCCCGCCTACTTTGAGTGGTTGCCACTGTCCGCCTACTGAAATATCTCCAATGTCGGTTACACTCAAAGATTCTGTGGTTCCATTTTTATCATTCTTATAAATCAAGGGAATTGTCAGGTTGACTGTCAGATTATCCAATAGCGCATATTCTAATGACAGAAGATTCTCTATAGAATGATTACTCTGATGCTCCACCAGTCCACTTTCTTCAATAATATCAGTTGAATTAAATAAATATCTCACATTATCTTCTACAGATAGAAGTCCCTTTCTGAGCAGCGTATACTGCCTTCCTGCTGCGGATAATATTTCTTTTTCCTTTTCTGTTTTTTCTTCCTGGGTCATTTCCAAACTTTTTCGCACCTCAGCTTCTTCCTTAAGCCTTTTCACTTCATCTTGAAGTGTTTTTAGCTGATCATAAAGCATATCGACATCAGGTTTGATGTTTTGATTGTCCATACCGGAATTGTCGTTCTGAACATCAGTTAGCCCCTGTGTCGCATCATCATTTTTTTCAAGAGATACTTCCTCTGCATTTGTTGGAATGCTAACCAATAGTAAGATGCAAATTAATAAGGTAGCAAAAACGTTTTTCATATTTTCCTCTCCTGGTATCAATGAACAATGTTCATTTTAAATAATTGATATAATTATTGATTCTGATAAAATAATTATTAAACAAAACGCTTGTCAGCGATGATAGATAATCATATCAGTTTTTATAGGTTTGATGTTCTCCAGGAACATCATAAAAAATATCAAATTGTTTCCGGCTGTCTGGTAATTGTGTCATAATGGTTTTTAGTAATTCATAACTGGCGTCTTCATCAATGTATCTAAGGTCTTCTTCTTTCAAAACAAGTGCATTGAGAGCAGGCTTTCCTTTAGGCGGGTAAACAATAAAGATGACATTATTATACCACATTTGCTGAAATTGGCTTAATGAATAGCTGGAATGACCACGCCAGGGATCCACCAAAAAAATATGCCCTTTATGAATCCCCTTTAATACAGTAAAATGACGATAATTAAATATTTTAATAGGAATGATGCCTGGGCTCTCCAGGGATATCAAATCTTCAATTTTGGCTTTATACCCAACGCCTCGATAACCTAATTTATTAACAAATTTTTTCATATCTAAGAGTGAAAAAGCACGCCTTCGTTGAATTTTTTCAATATCTCCATAATGCAGCATGCCTTGAATCACCTGTTTTTCAGTAAGGTTTTCACCAAAATGGAATTTCAAAAGTGAGGCCAGCGCCGACGACCCACAACTATAGTCATATGCCTGTTTCACTAAACGATCACTTTGAAAATCACTCAAAGGTTTTATATTTTGCCGGATTTTTACATTTGTCGTCCCATCTATGGGTAATACCAATTCATTTTCCGGTCTCGGCTGAATTGGAAAAAAACCGGAAAAAAGACTCATCCCAATGATAAAAGCGATCACAATATGCATGTGTAACCTCCAGTTTGATGTAAAATAATATGATTTTTTTTTCTAAATATATTAAATAATTAAGAGATAAATAATTTTATTGTAATTTTTTATGTAAGAATTTCAAATTTTTCGTGTCTATATAAATAGACAGGGTAATGATTTGTTATTAGAAAATAGCCCGAAAATTTCTAAAAAAAATTTCATTTTTCCTCCTTACGAGGGTTGAATTAAAAATTGATAAATGCCTCAAATGTAAATATGTTTAGATGGAACTCATATAACCTTAAATTCGGGCTATTTTCTAATTTCTTTGACAATCAACTTTATGCGTGGGAATGCAGTATTAATTGTTTCGAAAAAAAAAACCAATGTTTTCAAAGTTCAAAAAGTATTTTGTAACGTCCAATTTTTTCAGTTTTTTTACGAAACGTCTATATTAAATAGCAGCATGGCAAACGTATTCATAACGATTTATTGTGAATATTTCGGCTCAGGCGATAATGATATGGCGAATCAACTGCACCTCAAACGCTTACGCATCAGTATTTCATATGAATGATCCTTTGATGAAATAAGTGTCAATGAAAAGGTAAAAAAAAAAGCATATCTCCTCTTCTTTCCATTGACATAAATTAATCATACCAGAATAGCATATGCATTGTGCTCCTGGCTGCATTTCATGTGAAGAAACGATGTTCTGCATTTCCATGCATGCAGTTGATTGAATCTACAACGCAATCACAAAGACTAAATTAGCAACATTTATGCCACATAAGCTGTTCGTATGAATTTATTCAATAGCACCTGCCATTTGAAAGACCGGAAGGTACATTGCAACAACCAGCCCACCAATGGTAATACCAAGGAATGCAATCATTAAAGGTTCAATCATGGTTGTCATATTATCAACGGCTTGATCCACTTCATCATCATAGAAATTAGCAATTTTTTCGAGCATGGAATCCAGTGCGCCAGTGGATTCACCAACACCGATCATTTGAACCACCATAGATGGAAAAACACCTGATTGTGATAAAGGTTCTACCATGGAAGAGCCCTCTTCGATACTTGAGCGTACTTTATAGATAGCGCGTTCTATTGTTTTATTTCCAGCAGTTTTAGCAACAATCTCAAGTGCATCAAGAATGGAGACACCACTTCCCAGCATGGTGGATAACGTTCTGGTAAATTTGGCGACAGATACTTTGCGAATTAACATGCCAAAAACAGGAAGTTTCAAAAACAAATTATCCATAAAACGATTGCCAAAATCAGTCTTGTAAAAGCGCCGATACCCATAAACAAAGCCAATAAGTCCAATAATGATATAAAGAATGTTATTGACAGCAAAATCACTGATAGCGACAACAATTTGGGTTGGAAGTGGCAGGGCTTTTCCAAATCCAGCAAACATTTCTTCAAATACCGGAATGACAAATACAAGAATCACACCAATAACAACCGCTGAAATTCCCAGAACAATAATGGGATACATCATCGCACCTTTTATCTTGGCTTTTAATTTTGCAGCTTTTTCAAGATAACCGGACAGTCGATTGAGAATTGTATCTAAAATACCACCCGATTCACCGGCCTCAATCATATTGACAAATAATTCATCAAAGGTGTCTGGAAACTCCCGAAGTGCATCCGCTAAAGTCGAACCGCCTTCTACATTTTCTTTCACTTTTTTTAACATTCGTTTGAAAGTGGAATTGTCCGACTGTGAATAAAGTATTTCCAAACACTGGACAAGGGGCAAACCGGCATCTATCATAGTTGAAAATTGCCTGGCAAATATGATAATATCATCATTTGTCACTTTGGGTGGTAGCAAATCTTTGGGCTGTTTTTTTATTTTGACAGGTGTTAATCGCATGCGCTGAAGATGCATGCGGACAGCAGCTTCATTTTCTGCTTCATGTTCACCTGTCTGTACTTTTCCCTTACTATCTGTTGCTTTCCAATCAAATATGGGCATGTCTAAATCTCCAATTATTATTTGGTATCATTATAAATTGGTAATGATATTGTAAAACACGAACCTTCATCAGGAATGCTCTCTGCCTGTATATGGCCATTATGGCGGTCAATAATTTCTTTACAAATGGATAACCCCAGGCCAGTCCCTTTTTCTTCAGGTTTTGTTGTAAAAAAAGGATCCCATATGTTTTCCATGACATTATCAGGTATACCAATGCCATTATCTTTAATATCTACATTAATTTTATTATCAATAACCTGCGTTGATAAGATGAGTTGTCCTGATGATTTATGACTCATTGCATGGGCAGCATTTGCAATAAGATTAACAAACACCTGTTCAATTTCATGTTGATTCCCTAAAATCATTGGAATGTCAGATACAAAGTTTTTTTGCACATAAATATTATATTTGAGTTGATTTTGGCATAGTTGAAGAGCCAGATTGATACAGTCATGAATATTAATTCTTTCTTTTTGCGCATGTTCTTTTCTTGAAAAAGAACTGATCCCCCTGACAATTTTGATAACACGGAGCGTACCGCTTGAAATGCGCTCCAGAGACCTGTCAATTTTTTCTATACTATTCGCAATGGCTTCATTGTTATCCTTAAGATGTGTTTGAAAATAATTTCGCACTTTTCGCCAATGATTTGATGCTGATTCTGTATTGGCTGAAACATATGTTATTGGGCTGGATATTTCATGCGTAATGCCAGCCGCCAATGTACCCAGAGTTGCCAGTCGATCTGCATGTATGAGTTGTTTGGCGCGAATCTCTGCAATCTGTTCCATTTGAGTGGCATATTTCTTGAGTTGATCATCAGAATCAACAAGACGTTTTGCCACGTTGAGATGGCTTCGCAATTCAACCGGAGAAAAAGGTTTGGATTGAAAATTGTGCGCACCATTTTCCAGTGCATACACCAGATCCTCACGTTCTTTTTTGCTTGTGAGCAAAATCGTGTAAATGAGGGGCAATGATTGAGAATCTTGTAATTTTTTACATATTTCAACCCCATTAAGACCTGGCATCATCCAGTCCAATATGGCGATTCGAGGATATGGCTTGGTTTGAAGGATCTTCCATGCCTGATCACCATCTATTGCCTCAACAACTTCATATCCCCAATCACGAATGTTTTTATTAAGCATATATCGGGTTGTCGGTCGATCATCTGCAATCAGTACTTTTATCATTTTTTTATTTCTTATCCATAAATTATTTGTTTAATTCGATTTTATATTTTATTTCTTGACAATACAAATGTCTTAAGTATGATGATTACAATTTTAATAAGCAGTCAAGATTAATATGAATTACATACATCTGGATTTTTTGAATTTTTAATGCAAATTTCATCCCATTTAATACCCAAACTCAAAAAAATCCAAAAATGTTGAAATTTTGACATTGCAATTGATGGCATGATTATTGCTCAAATATTGCAATGATACAACAAAAAACATTTTATATATAACTTAAGAATGCTCTGAAAATAACCTCTCTATTTTTTTTCGTCAATTCAGACTATACATGTTCGACGTGCCAAATTGGGGATGTTATTATTCGTGCATTGCATAAGTCATTATCCAATATAAGTTGACTGAAAAAAGCAAACCTAAAAACGAATAACGAGGTTATTCAAAAATTCAGGTAATTCCAGAATATGAAGCCACCGCATGAAATATTAATTATTGATAGCAGTTCAACAGTCAGAATGGTGACCAAAAAGGCATTGAACGTATTAAATGCAAATATCCATGAAGCCTCTAATGGTAAAAAAGGGCTGGAGGTTGCTCTTTCCAGACCATTTGATCTGTATATCACCGATATTGATTTACCCGAACTTGATGGTGTTGCATTGTGCAAACATTTAAAGAAGCATAAACGAACACAAACCATTCCAATATTGATGGTTAGTGATTTGATTTCAGATGAGGACATGAGTCGCGGGTTCGATGCTGGTGTTTCAGGATATTTATCAAAGCAGGAAATTCAAACCCATCTGCTGACGCTTGTGAAAGAAACTATCGAACAGTCAATATTTCGTCATGCCCGAACCATAGAAGTTGTGGATGATTCTTCATCCATAAGACGAATTGTTGGCAGTGGATTGTCACAGATGGGATTCCAGGTGTTAACTGCAGAAAATGGAAGGTTAGGGCTGGAATGCGCCAGAGATAATAACCCTGACCTGATACTCAGTGATATTGATATGCCTGAAATGAATGGATTTGAGTTTTGCAGAGCGGTGAATGCGGATGAACGCCTTGCGAATATTCCTTTTGTTGTCATGAGTACCAACAGTGATCGAAGTCATATGAAAAGAATTATGCAGCATGGTGCTGCCGCTTATATTGTCAAGCCATTTATTTTGGATCAGTTGGTTATTCTCATTGAAAAAATTCTTTCTGATCATTTCATGTTATTGCAAAAAGAACGAGAAAAATTTGAGTCTGAACGTAAACAAACTATTGCAAGCATTACCGGTCTGGTAACAGCGCTTGAAGCACGTGATGCCTACACGCGAGGTCATTCTGAAGATGTTGCGCGAATGGTTTCCGGTATGGTAGAATTGACTGGTGCAAGTGAATCTGAAGTTGACAGGGCAACAATTGGGGGCCGGCTGCATGATATTGGCAAAATTGGTATTCGTGATAATGTTTTGCTCAAGCCTGGAAAATTAACCAATGAAGAGTTCAATCAAATAAAAAAGCACCCGGAAATTGGTGAAACAATATTGAGAACAATTCCTGGATTAAGTGATATTATTCCTATCGTATTATCCCACCATGAACGTATTGATGGCAAAGGTTACCCACATGGCTTGAAAGGATTACAAATACCTGAGTGGGCAAGAGTCACAGCTGTGGCAGATACTTTTCATGCTTTGACCAGTGATCGACCTTACCGCGAAGGTATGCCTCTGGAAAAGGCATTGAGTATAATTGATGAAATATCGGGTACACAATTATGTCCTGATTGTGTCAAATTGTTCTATCAGTGGTTGGATCAAAACAAAGCATAATTTTGGCTATTCCAAATCAAACGATTTTTCAAGCTTTTCAAGATTCAACGTTTTTTCTTCCAGTTCGTCAAACAAACTGTCAATTTTTTTCTGAGTGGTATGAATATCCTGTCCCAGTTGGACAATGATTTTACTCTCACCAGACTCACTTGCAGCCTGCATTTGCGTGGTAAATTGTGCCAAATTTTTTTCTAATAGCGTAATTTGATCTTCAATCTGCGTAATTCTCTTTTTTATTGGGGAAATTTCACGTGAACGTTTTTGAATAAACTCAGCGCGTCGTTTTTTCGTCATTTTTCGATCTTGTTTTTTTGAATCAGGCTCTTTCTCGTTAGCTATGATCCAGGATGATTCATTGTGCCATCCTTTTTTTTCTAAAAATGATGAATACGATCCTTCAAACATGTATGGGCATTCATCCTGAAAAACAACCAATCGCCTGGAGATGGCATTGAGAAACAATTCATTATGCGTCACCATGATAACAGCACCATCGAATTGATCAATAGCGTTTAACAAGGCATCACAGGATGTCATATCTAGATGATTGGTGGGTTCATCCAAAAGAAGCAGATTTGCGGGGGAGATCAATATTTTACCCAGAAGCACACGCGCTTTTTCACCACCAGACAAGACTGAAATTTTTTTGAGTGCGTCATCACCTTCAAACATCATTGCACCACAAATATTTCTGACCTGTTGTCGATCATGATCAACAGATTCCGCCATAATTTCTTCTTCAACAGTGCGAGAATCCAAAAGCGTTTGTACATTGGTTTGTTCATAGTATTTCAGCAGCGTCTTGGGATGATAATCTATTGTGCCTGCATGAGGCGTCAGATTCTGTGCCAGCAGTTTGAGCAATGTTGTTTTTCCTTTGCCATTGGGACCAACAAAACAGATGCGATCCCTTTTTTGGATATGCAGCGTCAAATCTTGAATCATCGGCTGTGATGTGTATGAAAAAGATATATTGTCTACATGCATCACATATTTTGAAGAAACAGGTTGATACCTGAAACTAAAATCCAAATCTTTAATAGATTCCAGTTTTTCTTTTTTTTCCATCTTAGCCAATGTTTTTACACGAGATTGAACTAAGTTGGCCAGTCTTGCTTTTGCACGAAAACGTGTAATAAATTGCTCAAGTTCTTTTTGTTTTCGTTCATCATTAATGCGTGTTTTTTCGTATATTTCTTCATCCTGAGCAATCTGTGCATACAATTTTTCTGTATTGCCCTGAATTTTTCGAACGTTTTTCCGGTGAATCGCCAGAACATGCGTAATAACGCGATCCATAAAACTGCGATCATGCGTAATCAGCATTAACTCTCTTGGCCACTGACTCAAGAATTGTTCAATCCATCGAATGGATGTAATATCGAGATAATTTGTAGGTTCATCCAGAAGCAGTAAATCAGGCTCTGACACCAAGACTTTTGCCAGATTTAAACGTACCTGAAAACCACCTGAAAATTCACTCGGATGCCGGTTCATATCTTTCTGTGAAAATCCAAGTCCAGACAAAATTCTTTCAACTTTCCAGTAATGGTCACTTTCCTGGGCGGGCAGTCCGCGCATGCCTTCGCTCAAAACTGTATCTTCTGTAAATGCAATATGCTGTTTTACATATCCCAAACGATAATTTTTTGGAATAACTACCTGACCGCTATCAGGTTGAGTCTTGTTCGTAATCATGCGCATCATGGTTGTTTTGCCATGACCATTTCGTCCGACAAGCCCCACACGCTCTTTGGCATTTATTTTAAAGCTGATCTGATCAAACAATTGCTGTTTTCCATAGCTTTTAGAAATGTTTTCAAACCGAATCATAATTAT
>Ga0272440_1003589_pt1 | contig 11496 bp, 5 predicted proteins | sample SSMMMBAug17_FD_192440 | JGI IMG/M metagenome (GOLD analysis project Ga0272440, IMG submission 192440) | Marine sediment archaeal communities from Little Sippewissett salt marsh, Falmouth, MA, United States - SSM-MMB-Aug17 | ecosystem: Environmental > Aquatic > Marine > Wetlands > Sediment ... | reverse complement strand
AACTTAAATTGTCTGATAAGGCAAAAGCGGCAAAGCAATGTATCGCGCCAACAGCATATATGAAAGCTGAACATATGACAATTCTGGATTTATGGCGAGATACTGTTGTTCGTGATGCCAAGCGCGTTTATTCTGTCAATGATGGTCGTCAGTACAATATGAGCCTGTCCACTGGCGAAAATTCATGTATGGGATGTCATGTGACAAAGGCTGATTTTTGTGATAAATGCCATAATTATGCATCAGTTAGGCCATATTGTTGGGATTGCCACATAGCGCCGAAGGAGAATAAATGATGGAAAATAGCAGAAGAAGCTTTTTAAAGATTGCCGGCGTTACTGCTGCCGGTTTGAGTTTGAAGCCAGTAACTGATGTTTTGGCTGCAGGCGGGCTCCAGAAAAAATCATCACCCATCGGCGATGTATCCAAAGGCAAAGATGTTCTTACAGCAAAGCGATGGGCAATGGTGATCGATGTGAAAAAAATGGCCCATGATGACACAGCACAGAAATGCATCGAAACCTGCCATAAATTGCACAATGTTCCGAAATTGACCAACAAGCGTCATGAAATCAAATGGATCTGGGAAGAAGAGTTTCATCATGCATTTCCTGGACAGTATCATGAGCATTTATCTGAAGAGATCAAGCATGCACCATTTCTAGTATTGTGCAATCATTGTAAAAATCCTTCATGTGTTCGTGCATGTCCCACAAAGGCGACCTTTCAACGGGAAGATGGCATTGTTTTGATGGATTTTCATCGATGCATTGGATGTCGTTTTTGTATGGCGGCCTGTCCTTATGGTTCTCGGAGTTTTAATTTCAGGGATCCTCGGCCATTTATCAAAGAAACGCAAGAAAATTTTCCCACACGCATGAAAGGCGTTGTGGAAAAATGTAATTTCTGTGCTGAAAGACTGGCAGAGGGTAAACAACCAGCCTGCGTGGAGGTATCGGGCGGTGCGATTGTTTTTGGCGACCTGGATGATGAGAACTCAGAAGTGCGAAAAGTGCTCAAATCCAATCATGTGATCCGACGTAAACCAGGTCTGGGAACAGGACCACAGATATACTATATGGTATAAGGATATAATTGTTCTTTTTTTAGAGCAATCAAGAAAATAAAGAGGTGTTTATGCTTGAAAGAGCGCTTAATGGAAGCAAGAGTTACTGGGCCTGGTTGATGGTGTTGATGTCAATAATCGGCGTGGCAGTTGTGTTTTATCTGTACCAACTCTGGTTTGGACTGGGTATCACTGGCATGAGCCGGGATGTCTCCTGGGGATTTTATATCGCTCAGTTCACATTTCTTGTTGGTGTAGCTGCATCGGCAGTCATGCTGGTTTTGCCCTATTACCTTCATCATTACAAGGCATTTGGAAAAATAACAGTACTGGGTGAATTTGTTGCCATTGCAGCGGTTACCATGTGTCTGCTCTTCATCCTTGCAGATCTTGGACAACCGCAGCGTATGTTAAATGTGATTTTTTATGCAACACCCCACTCCATGTTGTTTTGGGATATGATTGTCTTGAATGGTTATTTGTTTTTAAATGTGATTGTGGGCTGGAATGCGCTATCAGCTGAAAGCAAAGGCGTACCACCACCCAAATGGATCAAACCATTTATATACATTTCCATTCCCTGGGCAGTGAGTATTCATACAGTTACCGCGTTTTTGTACTGTGGTTTGCCAGGCCGTGGATTCTGGATGACCGCTGTGTTGGCGCCCAGATTTCTTGCGTCAGCATTTGCTGCAGGCCCTGCTTTATTGATTTTACTGTGCCTGCTGCTTCGCAAAATCACGCGATTTGATGCTGGTAAAGAGGCCATTCAAATGCTTTCAAAAATTGCAACATATGCAATTATAATCAATGTCTTTTTCTTTTTCTGTGAAGTTTTTGTGGCATGCTACAGCCAGATTCCCGAACATATGGACCATCTGAAATATCTATTCTTTGGCTTACATGGAAAAGGCGCATTGGTACCATTCATGTGGTTGTCCATGATACTGATGTTTATTGGTATTTTCATGATGCTGGTTCCCAAAGTACGAACCAATGAATCATCCCTGGCAGTTGCCTGTGTGGCCATATTTATTGGCACATGGATTGACAAAGGACTGGGAATGATCTCTGGTGGTTTTGTGCCCAATCCCTTACATCACGTCAATGAATACATCCCGACCATTCCTGAAATTATTATTACAATGGGTATCTATGCCATTGGTATGCTGGTTTTGACTGTTCTATACAAAATGGCAATTTCTGTAAAAGAGGAAGCGGCGGGGCTTTCATAAATTATTAATTTTTGTCGGGTAAATCTTTGATTTGCCCGGCGAAATTAATTAAAAAATATCATTATTTTAATTGTTTAATGTTTATTCGAAACTGATCTTGGATCTTTTGCATAACACGCCTTTCAATTTATTCCTTTGCCAAAAAATCTTTGTATTCAAAAAGAACGCTTTGCTTGATTTTTGGCATTTTTATCTCTTTTTTTCAACCTGTTTACATTGTTCTGCATACCTTTAATTAAAGCAGCTTGCAAAAATAACTCTACTAAAGTTAGTTAGACAACAGCATAAACAGCGTTTGTTCGGTAAAACACAACAAGATACTTTTTTTTAGAAAGAAATGACCTTGATCATGGTTTCGGCCAAATGGGATCGTTGACGTGACCACAATGTAGGGGCGAACCTTGTGTTCGCCCTCGAACATTCGTTCGCAGACGACATTTGTTCGAGTGCGAACACAAGGTTCTCCCCTACATTGTGGCCGACAAGATGATCAAGGTCAAAGAAATAAAAATGAGGATGCAATTAATTCTTAAAGGCTTAAGAAAGCTCTGAAAATAAGTTCCTCATTATTCAATATTTGTTGATTCGTTTCTGAACCAGGATTACACTGAATAAGATGAATTTAAAGTGTCTTTATTTCATCTTTTTCAGTGTAATCCTGGTTCAAAAAAAGAATGAACTGTCGGCTACGTACGTGCTTGAAGTTTAATTCTTGAACAATAAAACATTATAAATGGGGAACTTATTTTCAGAGCTTTCTTAGTAAATATGGCGGGGACGACGAGACTCGAACTCGCGACCTCCGGCGTGACAGGCCGGCGCTCTAACCAAACTGAGCTACGCCCCCAATTGAAAGGGATTTTTTTTGACTGGGATAAATATAGGCGGAACAGGGCTTGAACCTGTGACCCTCGGCTTGTAAGGCCGATGCTCTCCCAACTGAGCTACCCGCCCAAGCAATGATTTAAACAATATATCAACGAATTGAAGATTCGTCAAGTAATTATTTTAATTTTTTTATTTTTAATAGAAACTTTGAATAATTACTTTTTCGAGAATTCATCTGATCAATAACTTATGAGCGTATAAGACATTGATATCCTTACTGTGAAAAGCAAAAACAATACAATATTATTAGTAGAATTATTAAAAATCTTTTTCAAAATATCATTATGGTATGAAATTTGCGCAAGCTATTATGAAAGTCAACCTTAACCTATCATATATATCGAGGACAATTATGCAATTGGTAAACAAGCCTGATAACTTTTGCAAAATCAACAGTTCAGATATTTCAAGATCTAGGGAGCTTGCAGCCTATGCCATGTTAATGCTTCACAAAGATGCCACCCGTGCCTTTCGATTAGCAGAAGCGTCTTTGGTAATCGATCCAAATTTGATGGCAATTCAAGCACTTGATATGGCCTTGGAACATTCACTTCATAATGCATTATATCATAATTCTGTTGTCCATTGTTTATGTTTTTCTCATGATGGACGATACATTGCTTCCGGAGCCGATGATCATAATGCCCATATCTGGAATGTCAAAACAGCTCATTCAGTTCAAGTACTAAAAGGGCACAAAGAATATGTGCATCAAATCGCTTTTTCTCCAAATGATGAATTTGTTCTGACAGCCTCTTTTGATGGCACTGCCAAATTATGGAAGACGAGGACAGGAAAATGCATTCATACATTCAGTGGCCATCAAAGTTATATTACCTCATGTAATTTTTCACCTGGCGGAGAATATGTAGTTACAACATCAGGGGATCATTCAGCGCGTGTTTGGTTGGTTAGCAGTGGTGACACTGTTTGCACAGTGTACCATAATGATAGAATTGAATGTGCAGAATTTTCACCAGACAATCAATCCTTTGTAACAACTTCTTATGATCGCACGGCCTGTATATGGGATGTACTAACAGGTAAACAAATTCATCTTTTAAATGGGCATCAGCAAGAAGTTTTACATGTCAGTTTCTCACCAAACGGAGAGTATATAGTAACATCATCCAAAGACCAAACAGCCATTTCCTGGAATGTAGAACAGGGAAATATTGAGTATGTGTTTGAAGGACATAAGCGTGCCGTGAAAAAAGCGATATTTTCAAAAAATGGTTTACAAGTGGCAACGATCTCAGACGATCATACTGCGCGTTTATGGGATATGTATTCAGGAAAAAGTGTCGTGATTTACAAGGGGCATGACGATCAATTGACCGATATTGTTATTTCAAAAGAGAATGACCTTATTGCAACATCATCATGGGATATGACAGTCCGGATATGGCATTTACAAACAGGAGAATTGAAAAATGTCTTAAAAGGACATGAAGACTGGGTTGAACAGGTGTGTTTTTCCACCGATGGAAAAAATATCGCATCTGCTTCAACAGATCATACCATTAGAATATGGGAATTAACACCTGGAAAACACATACAAACATTCGATCATTCAAGTTGCCCTGTTTGGTGGGCAGAATTTTTTCCTGACGGCCGCCATGTCATAACGCTTGCAAATGATGATCAAGCTCGAATTTGGGAAACAAGATCTGGAAGATTACTATATTCCTTTGACTTTAGTGGGCATTATAAGTTTTTTTCTCCATGTCCGGATGGCACCCGATTTATTTATGCAGTTGACAGTAAAGTGTCTTACGTGTGCGATGTTTTGACTGGAAATGTACTATTTGAACTTGAAGGTCATAAAGAAAATGTTTTATGTGGCTCATATTCAAATGATAATACTTATATTGTAACGGGTTCAGCAGACCGTACTGCCCGCATGTGGAATGCACAAAATGGGAAGCCACTTTATCAGTTTAAAGGACATAAAGATAGTATCAGTGCTGTTGCTTTTTCCAAAAAGGGAAAATATTTGGTAACAGCTGGGGGATCACCATTTATTTCCAAAGATAATACAGCTTATGTGTGGGATCTGGCTTCAAGAAAGCTATTGCATACATTATCTGGGCATAGTTTGTCCATACGGGATGTATGGTTTGTTCAGAATGACCAAACTATCGTAACTTCAGACGAATCCATGATTCGTTACTGGGATATGCTATCAGGTGAACAAAAACAAATACACAAAACAGGTTGTTGCCGTTATAAACAACAATTGTCAATATCGCCTGATGGCAATTTATTTCTTACAACAGCTGGAGACAATAAAATGGAGCTGATAAATGCCAATACAGGAAAGACGCGGCATATTCTTAAAGGGCATGAAGGTCAAATCAACAGTGCTGTTTTTTCTCAAGATGGAAAATTGGTGGCAACCGCATCCAAAGATCGAACGGTTCGTGTCTGGGATGTATTGTTTGGAAAACAATTGCATCGTTTCAAAAGTCATGACCAGGCTGTTAATAGTATTGTTTTCTCGCCAAATTGTCGCTACTTAATAACAACATCTGATGATGGATTTTCCAGAATGTTGCCTGCCAATTATAAAGTCATGCAACAGGCAATTAATCAGTATAAAAAACGTGGTATTGTCCGACAACTCACTCATGAAGAAGAATGTGAGTTTTTGGAAAGTACCAATACATCTTATTCATTTCTATGATAGTTTTTTTACAAATAGATGAAAATATGTATTATCTTTAAATTTTGGGAGAACCAAGCACTGGAGTCCCAAATCTTTAGATTTGGGCGTCAGTTCTTTTTTTGTGACTCCCAAATCTAAAGATTTGGGACTCCAACCTTACCCCGAAATTTAAAGAAGATACAAAGATATTGTATTTTTTTGCTTGTAAACGTGTATTCAGGCAGGCAAGAAACGCTTCGGTGCTAATATGGTAGGATGAAAAAACCCACATAAAAGCCAACGAAGGTTTGGTTAACCCATCCAAAAAGCCCTTTCAATTAAAATGGCCGCTGATTATCATTTGCTATTGATTTATTTAGATGTTTATCTTACAATTCATCGAAAAAAAGATGTTTCCTAAAATAAGGATGTTTTTGAGAATTGTGAGCATAATCAGACAGACAATTTGTCTGTTCAGTCAATAATTTTTTTAATTTTTACAAAGGGAGGTAACATGTCTCAAAAAAAAATTTCATTGTTTGTTTATTTGTTTTTTTTCTCATTTGCAAGCATTTCAAATGCTAGTATTCAATCAAATATTTCTGATGCAACATTTCAAATTGGTGCGTTTATACTTGATTGGAAGCGCGATCCAGCACAAATTTGTATCCGGCATGCTGATAATACAGAAAAGATAGTTTTTGAGACAATACCAGGTGAAAAGTTTATTTCAGCAGCCCTGGCCCATATTGAAGTACATGAAAATAGAGGCTCCTTTGATGTGCATGAAGATATCCACACTCAATTAATCCATCAGACAGTTACAGAAATAAAGCAGGTTGACCAGACACTTTTTATCAAAGGTACGCTCTCAGATCAGTCGGGTGAGATTCAGGCAAATACAGAAATCCTTTTTTCCCAAGTATTGACGGGCCATCTCCAGTTCAATATTACAGTCTCCGATCCCCAATGTGACATTGTTTTCCTTCATTATGTAACATCGCCTTCAGAACAGTTTTTTGGCTTTGGAGAACAATTTACCCATTTGAACTTAAAAGGTCATGAAGTCCCAATTATCAGTCAGGAAGGTGGTCTTGGGCGCGGAAGGCAACCAATAAGCGGCATCATTAACTTCTTTGCCAAAGGTGCTGGCGGAAACGCTTTTACCACTTATACTGCCATTCCTCAATATATATCTTCCCATTTTCGTTCTTTGTTTTTGGAAACAACAGAATATGCGACGTTTAACTTGAAAGATGACCACCGGGTAACAATCAAGCTATATCGATCACAAATGATTGGGCGCATTCTTTTTGGTGAATCCTATCTGGATTTGATTGAAAAGTACACCGAATATTGTGGACGTATGATCCCATTACCAGACTGGTTAAACGAGGGGGGGGCAATTGTCGGCATGGAAGGTGGGACAGATGAAGTTCGCAGAAAATGGGCTGAGCTAAAAGCACATGACACACCCATAGCTGCATTTTGGGTTCAGGATTGGGTGGGAAAGCGAGACGTTGGATTTGGAGAACAACTCTGGTGGAACTGGGTCATGAATTCTGAACGTTATCCCAATTGGGATGTGTTGGTTCAAGATTTGAAAGCATCGAACATTCGCATGATGGGCTATATCAATCCTTTTTTGGTAGACCCCAATGACAGTGATTATGATGCGTCCAGAAATCTATATCAAGAAGCCCTTGATAATGGCTATTATATTAAAAAATCGGATGGCACACCCTATTTTATAACAGTTACCACCTTTCCATCACTTTTAATCGATTTGAGCAATCCTGGCGCACGAACCTGGATAAAAGGTGTCATGAAAGATGAATTGATTGCCAATGGTTTTTATGGTTGGATGCATGACTTTGCCGAGGCCCTACCATTTGATGCAGTGCTGGCATCAGGTGAAGCAGCATCAAGTTATCACAATCAATATATGGTTGAATGGGTTAAACTGGGAAGAGAAGCCGTTCAGGAAGCAGGCATGGAAGGCGAAATTGTGTTTTTCAACAGGGCAGGATATACAAAAAGCCCTGCTTATACAACATTGTTTTGGGAAGGTGATCAGATGGTCACATGGGATGAACACGATGGTTTCAAAAGTGCTATCAAAGGTTTGATTTCTGGTGGTCTGTCTGGAATGAGCATCAATCATAGTGATATTGGCGGGTATACATCTATTGGATATAACCTTGAACAACTCCTCGGTCCCATTGGTCTGGATAATTGGATCAGTTGGATTGGGTTGTATCGTCGGGAAAAAAGCCTTTTACTGCGATGGATGGAAGCCAACGCATTTACCGCAGTTTATCGCACCCATGAAGGCCTTGGCCCAAAGGACAATGCACAATTCTATTCTGATGAAGATAGTTACGCTCAGTTTTCCCGTTTTGCAAAAGTATACAAAGCCCTTGCCTCATATCGCAAGACTTTGATGAATGAGGCTTACGAAAAAGGCTATCCTCTGGTCAGACATATGATGCTTCATTTCCCGGATGATCCCAATATGATCGATTTAAAATATCAATGGATGTTGGGCTCTGAATTATTGGTGGCACCTGTTACCAATAAACATGATAATCATGTCCGATTGTACGTGCCATCAGGGAAATGGGTTCATGTATGGTCCAAAGAAGTGTATGGCAATCTAGAATCCGGAGATTGGGTGGAAGTTGAAGCACCCATTGGTAAACCAGCGGTGTTTTATCCTGAAGGCTCCAGCGCTGGCGCAGAATTTCAAGCCAATTTACGCAAACTGGGTGTAATTAATGGACAGATTGTTGGCCAGGTGTCAACATCAGTTCTGGGAGAATTTACAAATATTGCCGGTGCAACAGTGACAATTGTTCAAACAGGTCAAACCGCACGCACAAATGGAAGCGGTCAATTCAATTTGCAGCATGTTCCAGTGGGTATTTACGATATCGAAATCACGAAAACCAATTTTGAATCATTGATACTTGGTGATATTCTTGTTCAAGCGGAACAAGCCACTCAAGTTCCCAATGCAGATCTTTCATTTGATGACTGCCTGTGTCCCATTGATGGGGACCTTGATGATGATGGCATCATTGGCCTGGCTGAGTTGATTTATACACTGAAACTGCTTTCCAATAAACAACCCATTGAAAACCAAGCAAAAAGGAGCGCTCAAGATGTTGAGAACACTCCTTTTGTTTCTATTGATATTGAGGAAACCGAAGCTTTTGATAAAACAATTTATGACATTGAAGTCAATGCGCCCATACAAGTTGATTTTAAACGCGAGATTCAACCCGAAAGTCTTATATCGGAGAACTTTTATATTACAAACAGCCAGGGGATAAAAATATTGGCAAGAATCAGTTCTTCTGGCAGCAGTGTATTGTTAATCCCTCAAGAAATGATGGTTCCTGAAAGCAGTTATACCATTCAATGTAAGAATCTTATTGATCAATCAGGTCACTCCTTACCCAATGGCAGTATTCATTTGACAACACGCAATCTTGACTTTGGTCTCTATTGGTTTGGAAAAGATGGGCAATGTGAAAAGTTTATCCCTGGCTTGCCCAACAATTATTATGATCCACAAAGACCGACAATGATCTATACGCATGGATGGAAACAAGAAGCTGTTGAAAGAAACTATGAACGTGAAACATTTTTACTGGATGAACCAGATGAAGGCGTATCTGTATATACCAACCAGGCGTGGATTGAAAAGGGCTGGAATACTGGTATATTGTACTGGAATCAGTGGTGTGAGGAATCTGAAATAAAGGATGCTGAGGCCAAAATCTGGAGTTTCAATGGTCCTCAGGGCAGTCGATACAAACGCGCTGATGGCTCGTATGATAGTTTTAGCAAACAAATCAATATTTTGGGCACACAAATCCAGGTAAATAGTGTTGTAGATGTTCTGTTTCCCTATGTGTATCATGCTTTGAAAGATAATACGGGTAACAATATTCGGTTTATTGGGCATTCCTTGGGCAGTCAGGTAATGACGTCTATTGCAAAAAAATTGAAAGAAAAAGAAATCTGGATCAATCGCCTGGCGCTCCTTGAGCCTGCCTGGACTGAAGGTGAAAAAGACTATTTGAATGATGAAAATCATGATGGTATCACAGACCGTGTCTCTCATCGATGTCTGTGGTATACGCTTGAATTGATTAATAATTCCCCTGTCGGTTGTGCATTTGAAATATATAATTCGTCTGCATTGGATCTGGGTGTTGTTGGCGACAGCAACAAATCATTAAGACTGCATGCAGCAGAAACGAGTATTCGACCCTGGTATTATGGAGAAACAAGTAACATTGAAAAGAAGCATAACATTGTTCGTTATCATTATCTGTGGTCATTTGCTTTTGATTCACCGGTTGAATGTACAATCAACTGGATGAATAAGAGAATAGAAACTGGAAAAATCGGGGCGTCAGCCAGTACTCCGGATGAACGAATTCGTGAAATGATGGCCACTGGTCATTATTGGGATCAGGTTGAAGGTAGATACACTGTTGATCCATCTGATGATTGGTTTGAAATCAAGGATTATGATTTACCCACAATGAACCCGGTTCATATCGAAGGCCGTGTAGAGACTGATCTAACCGGTAATATGCATCATCTAGATAGTGTTAAAATTACACTTTTGACTAATAATCAAACGGTTTTTTCCGATAGTTCAGGAAACTTTTCTTTTGACAATGTGCCTTTTGGGATTCACACCTTGTTGCTGGAAAAAGATGATTATGTTCCAATAAAAATACCATACGTTACAGCAACTGATGGTTCTGTTTCTTTGTTACCAATAATTATTTCTTATGATACTTGCGAATGTGATCATTTGCCCGGAGATATTAATGGTGATGGTATCGTTTCATTGTTAGATGCGTTGATGATATTTGATTGATAGTGTATGGGCGAACCTTATGTTCGCCCTACATTTCATAATAATTCAATCGAATTGTTTTTCGGTTGAAATGTTTTAGAATTATATTTAATTTTTTTGTTATGGGCACATATCCATACTATGGGTGAACATAAGGTTCGCTATTACTGTTATAGTCAAAATTTTTTCAATTTGACATATCAGATATTTACATGATATTAACTCTCCATAATTCATCTTGCAATACTGTCGGGTATTCAATTTAAATACCCGATAGTTATATGAATTATTGCTTCAGAAAAATCCAATAAAATATTTTATTAATTTGTCAAATATGGTTTCCTTATGAAAAAGACAATGGTTATAAGCAATGAAGCAGGTCTTCATACCCGAGCTGCGCTTCAAATTGTTGAGGTTGCCCAAAGAGCAAGGCATGGCGTTTGGGTATCCAAAGAAGATCAGCGCGCAGATGCGACCAGTGTTATTGATCTATTGACATTGTATTGTCCCAAAGGTTCAGAGGTGACGCTTGAAATAGATCATTCTCATGACAACCATATTTTCTATGAAATTGTGTCAAGGATTGAAAATGGATTCGGAGAATAATAAACCATTGAAGACATCTCAAGAAATTACGATAAAGGGGATTGGCGGATCTCCAGGAATTTGTATTGGCAAAGCATATATTGTGGACAGAGAAGGTGTTGATGTTGTCCAGCAATACTATCTGTTTGACAGTGATTTAGATGCAGAAATTGAACGATTCAAGAAAGCTGTT
>Ga0272440_1003588_pt1 | contig 11496 bp, 6 predicted proteins | sample SSMMMBAug17_FD_192440 | JGI IMG/M metagenome (GOLD analysis project Ga0272440, IMG submission 192440) | Marine sediment archaeal communities from Little Sippewissett salt marsh, Falmouth, MA, United States - SSM-MMB-Aug17 | ecosystem: Environmental > Aquatic > Marine > Wetlands > Sediment ... | reverse complement strand
TGTTCTGGGTCAGGCAGGAAATAATATTGAGATCATTAATAGTGATGTTCGAGAATTTTAATATGTGTTACTTCGTAGCGACGCAGGGCTGTGCGTTATAGCCGTCAGGCTAAAAATAAATATCGTATTCGGCAAAGCCGCCACCGCCTGGGATTACACCCCCAGGCGGTGGCAGCTTTGCCGAAATTTTACATTGCTGGATTTTTATAGCTAAAACCAAGGCATTATTTCTGCCTTGCTGTGCTGGAAGGAAGAACCATAATTGAACGACAATAACAATTAAAACAAATAGATAGACCTTAAAATGAAAAAAAAAGATCCATGGGAAAAAGAAATCGCACCACTGATTGAAGTAATCAATCAGGCATATAGACGTCTTTCGTCACAAGGCGATAAAATCACTACCAAAACATTGACCGCTTTTTTTGTTGATCATCCAAAATTCAAGCGCGTATGGAATCAGATCGCCCGCCAAAAGCAATTTGATCTTTTAGACAATAAAATTAAACAAATAGAAGAAACCAATAAAAACCTTACACAAGACCTTGAAACGATCACCAGTCAAAAAACTTACTTTGAAAAACAGGTCACATCCCTTAAAAATTTGGATTTTGAACTGACCGAGTATTTAAAGCGTGGCATGGCTGTATTGATCAGTATGCTTCGAACACCCGACAATAAGGCTTATTTTGAGACCCTGGATCAACTCCGCGCCCAGCTCTCGCCTGCTGATGATATTAAAGAAATGGACCGCCTGTTGGCTAAACTTCAAAAAATTGCTTTGTGGGAGGAAGAACGTTTTTCAGCTGGTGGCGTTGTTTCCAGAAAAGAAGAGTATCTTCGCATGCAGAAAGCCTATAATGAGCTTCAGCAACAAGTGGAAAAAATAACCGCCCAACGAAATAAATTTGAAAAAAATCTTGCCAGCCAGGAAGATGAATTCCTTAAACGCGAACAGTTTTTTATCCGCGTGATCGGCATGCTCATGAATCTATTGCGTACCCCTGATAATCGAGTGTTTCATGGTTTATTTGATCGGTTAAAAAAACTCATGAATGAACATGCCAGTATCGAACGAATGAGCAAGGTGATTACAACACTTCAAAATGTTTCTCTCCAAGAGGATGCGCCAGTCGTTACAGGCGCAGAAAATCTTGACCCAGACAGCCCACAACAAAAAAATCTGTTTGATGCATTCAAAGAAGTTTTATTGGTGACCCTGGCAGAATTTCAAATGGTGTTTTCGGAAACTGATGGTCAAAAAGTGGCCGAACTGACACAAAATATTCGACAGTCCATTTTTTCTCCCAATTTTTTTATTTTGATCCAAAATTACCTGGACATGTTCAAACAATACGCCGGTATTGTCAATGAAAGGGGGGTCACCGATGTTACTACGCAAGAAAATCTGGTGGATTCCCATGAACAAACTGAAGGGAATGTGTCAGACAGTCAGAAATCTGTTAATCTGTTTGAACGTATGGCCGGGGAAATGATTGATGCCCACAGTCAGGAGGTACAAATGCCGAAACAACAGGAACATGGTAAAATGAATCGTTTATGGAACAAATTGAAACAAAAATTGGGATTGGCGCGGACAGAAACCGAAAAAAATGTCATACCGGCTGCGCCACAATTTATTCAATTACCCGCTTCGGAAAATGTCGCTGGTATGCAGCAGGCGTTTGAGCAGATGAAAAAAGAAGTGCTGCAACTTCAAAATCGCACACGTTTCCTGGAATCTGAACTACTGGTGGACTCTCAAACAGGGATATTCAATCGACGTGCATTTGAGCGTCGATTGAAAGAAGAGATGCAGCGATTCAAAAACGCGAAGCAACCCTTTTCTTTGATATTATTTGATATTGATCAATTCCGAACAATTACCCACAACTTTGGATACACAGCAGCAAATGCCTGTCTGGCTCAGATTGGTCGAAAAATTAAGACCAGCCTCAGGAATAAGGATTATATTGCGCGCTATGGCAATGATGAATTTATTATTTTATTGCCTGATACTGAAGATAAGGAGGCCTGCGAAGCGAGCATTTATTTAATGGAGCTGGTTAAAAAAATAAAATTTACCCATAAAAATAAAGTCATTCCAGTTAATATCAGCATTGCTGTGACTCAATCCCATATTTCAGACAAAAATTTAAGCGCCTTAAATGATCGCCTGCACAAAGCCATGTTTGAGGCGAAAAAAGGACCAGGCAGGGTCATTTGTGGAAAAACCACTGGATTGAGTGAAGTGACTGGCAAAAAAAAGGTTGTTAAACGTAGTAAATAATTTGAGTGTAACCAAAATAGACTGAATTCCCCCGGAATTCAGTCTATTTTGGTTACACTCAAATTATTTGCTTTAAGGTACAAGGTACAATAAAGGCAAAAATTAATTATCCAAGGAGTTATAATAATGGATACATTTTTAGATCAATTGTCAAAAAATCAAGAAATCATTACAGTCCTGGCTGATCAAAGTCTTGAAGCCAAAGAAAGGAATGCATTCACTCCCCCTTTGTGTGATGTCTTCCGCAAGCCTATAACAAAATTGGAAGAAGGCAATCATCCTTTTTTTATTGATCCTGAAGCTAAAAAGCAATTACCAGACATGATCAATAATAGTGTACAATACATTGTCAATGGGGATTTATCAGACATGCAGGCCATGCATCAATTTAACAAAAAGCGACGTATTGGTATTGCATTTTCCGGGGGGCCTTCTCCAGGTGGTCATAATGTTATTGCAGGCCTGTTTGATGCGGCTAAAAATGCCAATCCAGACTCTGTCATTATCGGTTTTTTAATGGGGCTTGATGGTGTTATGGAAAATGAATCTATTGAATTGACAAAAGATGCTGTGGATTATTATAGAAATTTGGGCGGTTTTACATTAATCAAAACCGGTCGCGCAAAAATTGATTCTCCCCAAAAAATTGAGCGTGCCAGAAGAACCTGTAAAGAACTTGAACTGGATGCTCTGGTCATCGTAGGCGGGGATGACTCTAACACCAATGCGGCTTTCCTTGCCCAGGAGCTATTCAAGGATGGTATTCAGGTGATTGGGGTTCCGAAAACCATTGATGGCGACGTTCAGGTACGTGATGACAATGGTGATGTGCTTTGTGCCATTTCCTTTGGATTTCATTCTGCGGCACGATCCTATGCCCAGCAAATCAGCCACTTGGGGTCTGATGGCAGCTCGGATGTCAAATATTGGCATGTGTGTAAAGTTATGGGACGTGTGGCCAGTCACATTGCACTGGAAGCTGCACTGCAAACACATGCCAACATGACCTTGATTGGTGAAGATTTGATTGATTATGTGGATAAACAACGATTGACAAACAAAGAGAATAGCAAGGACATTGATTTTGATGCTTATGGCGTCAGCCTTCAGAAACTCTGTGAAATTGTCAGCAAGGCCATTGTTCGCCGGGCACGTTTTGGAAAGAATCATGGCATTTTGATCATTCCAGAAGGCATTTTAGAGTTTATCAACGAAATTCAAAAATTTATTATCAAGCTAAACATTATCATTGCCAATTACAATATGAATCACGATACTGACTTTCATACCGCACTACCTGAACTTGAAGATAAACTTTCTTATCTTAAACAACTGTCTGAAAGAGGAAGAAAATATTCTATATGGCAACCCCAGGATAATGATTTATTTAATGAAATCCCTGCTTTTTTTCGTGAAGATTTATTGATGGAACGAGATAATCATGGCAATTTTCCATTTTCTCTGGTTGAAACAGAGCGTGTTTTGATGGGCCTGGTTGAAGAATATCTTGATGATTTATTTCAGCAGGGAAAATATAAAATGGGCATTTCCCGGGCATATTTTGAAAAAACATTGAATAAGGCAGGATTATCCCCACAAACATTCGGGCCAGTCATCTTTGAGGACTTTGATGATCACACGCATAATGTCCTATTAATGAAGCAGCCCATTATTTCAGAAGATACCCTTCTTCAAACATTGGTTCAAACCGGTCATTTGTCAGACTCAGATACAATTCCGCCGGCACTCATAAAAATTTTGAAAAAATCAATCCCCAATTTCAAAACCAGACTCCACTTTTATGGTTACGATGGCCGGGGAAGCAACCCCACCCGCTTTGATTGTATCTACGCACATAATCTGGGTTACGCTGTTTTCAGCCTGGTTGCCAATGGTTCTACCGGCCAGATGGCAGCAATAAAAAACCTGGAAAAAGGCTTTAACCACTGGAAACCTCTTGGAATTCCATTGGCACCATTAATGCACTTAGAAGAACGTAAAGGCAAGCTCAGTCTTGTCATGGAAAAAAGCGTCATTGATACCAGTTCCCCTGCATTTCAAGTGGTTAAGCGCCTCCGAGAAAGATGGCTGGCAGCCCATGAATTTTCAGATTGCTATCGCAAACCAGCTCCCATTCGTTTTACTGGTGACACAGAAGAAGACCGCCCCATTACATTATTACTGAATGGGTCAGATTATCTGATTAAAACCCTGAAGGAATTATAATATGCATGGTATCAATTACGTTCAATTATGTTTTTAGGCATCCTTCATATTTGATGTAAATTAGTATGATTTGTGTTTCTTCGTAGAGACGCACGACTGTGCGTCTCCGAGGGAAGAAAGGGTTCTCAATTCCTTGAAATGCCAGTAATAGGTGCATCAGAATATTTACAATAAAATGAATTGAATTTATTTTTTTGTGTATTTACAAGTTTTTTTTTCTGTGTTACTAACATTTAATCAATATAAAGATATTATTAAAGAAACGAAATTATTGATACTGAATGAATGGAGGGCATCATATGCCTCTAAAAAAAATAGGGTTAAAAACCAAAATGATCGTGGGGTCATGTGCACCACTCATATTAGTGATTATATTGGGTGTTACTTGCATGTTGAGTATTCGATTATTACTGGTAACAAGTGCAAATGTGGATTATAGTCATCAGATCATGGGAAGTGCCCAGGAAATAGAAAAATTGATTGGCGATCTTGAAACCGGTGAACGTGGCTTTCTCATTGCTGGAAAAGATGACTTTTTGCAACCCTATACAGAAGGTAAGAAAAACCTTTCTTCGCAAATGAACCACACAATAAAAATGGTTGAATCTGAACCATCGCAGGTAAAACGTCTCGCAAAAATAGAATCCCTTGTCAAGCAATGGTATGAAAAAGCTGCCACGCCAGAAATTATTGAACGTCGAAAAGTTGAAGAAGGTCTCAAAAATGCAGAATACTTAAAAGGCGTTTTGGCCCAAGGTATTGGCAAAAAAAAATTGGCTGAACAGAAACAATTATTGGAAAATATGGAGATTGACTTTTTAAACTCTGAAAACATGGCTGCCAATAATCTGGTGCTTGCCATTTCCAAAGACATGGCAGATATGAAAAATGGGGTTCGGGGTTTTTTAATTACAGGAAAAGATGAATTTTTATATCCATATATCGCTGGCAATGAAGCGCTTCAACGCCATTTGAAATTTATCAGACAAAATGTTGCTGCAACCTACAATCGTGATGATATGGCAGACAACGTTTCCAAATTAGAAGAGCTGGTCAACGCCTGGCAAGAAGAATTTGGCGAAACCCTTATTCAATTAAGAGAACAATACAATGATGAAGAAATTGAGTTTGCTGAGTTGGTGGATGGCTACATTGAGAACTCGGGTTATGATATTATTGATGAATTAACTCAGATGGTGGATACAATCATTGCAGATTTCGATAAAGAAATGAATGAACGTGCCATGCGCATTGTCACCAGTATCGCTAAAAATATGGCAAGTGTACAAATGGGCATTCGCGGCTATTTATTATCTGGCGAAGAAGATGCACTGATCCCCTACCAAACTGCAAAAGAAGCACTTGGATTCCAATTGATGGATCTATCCGATCTTGTATTCAATGCCTTTGATGTGGGTTATATGAATGAAAATATTGATCGTGTTGAAGCTCTTGCCAAAGAATGGGTTGAAAAGGATGCCCAGCCACTAATTGATTATCGCGTTCAGATGAACAAAAATACAGCAACCATGGCTGACGTTACAGCATTAATACAGGCTGGAACTGGCAAAAAATTCATGGACGCTGTGCGTAAAGAACTGGATGGCTTTATTGACCGCGAACGATCTGTCATGGAATCGCGTCAGGCACTTGCCAAAAAGACTGCCAATTCTACTAAAAACTTAATTATATTGGGTACCTTGATGACCATTTTTGCGGCATTGATTATTTCATATTTCCTCACCCGATCCATCACACGTCCATTTAAAGAAATTTTCCAGGGATTAGAATCTTTTAGCATTGTAGAATTGCATGATGTTCAAACTCAGTTTGGTGAAATCACAGAAAGCCTGACCCAAAGTGGTCAACTGGTCAATGAGGCCAGTATGGAAATTGCTGATGGCGCCAATGTTCAGGCAGCAAGCCTTCAGGAAACAGCTGCATCCATGGAAGAAATTTCATCCATGACACGCATGAACAATACCAATGCCAATCAGGCAAATAAATATATGCAAGATGCAGATCTTTTGGTACAAAAAACAAATGAAGCCATGCGCGATTTAACTGACTCCATGAAAGCTATTTCTGATGCCAGCCAGGAAACTGTCAAGATTATAAAAAGCATTGATGAAATTGCTTTTCAGACCAATCTATTATCATTAAATGCTTCTATAGAGGCAGCCAACGCCGGTGAACATGGTGCGGGCTTTGCAATTGTTGCCGGTGAGGTGAGAAGCCTGGCCATTCGTTCTGCTGAAGCTGCGAGTTCCACATCTCAACTGATCGAAGGCAATGTGAGCAAAATAAAACATGGCAGCGAACTGGTCAAAAAGACAGATGAAGCCTTTTCTCAGGTTGCAGATATTGCCACAAAAGTGGCCAAACTGGTTGGAGAGATTTCTGCTGCATCTGATGAACAAACACAAGGAATTGAGCAAATCAATAAAGCCCTTACTGAAATGGAAGATGTCACCCAACAGAACGCCAGTTCTACTCAAAATCTGTCTGAACAGGCATCACGATTAAATGCTCAGGTACAAATCATGCTGACCATTCTTGAAGGTAGTGAAGGTAGTGATGAAGAAGATGACGATGATACAGACCTTGACGAGTATGCTGAAACTGATGATGACCAATTTGAAGATTTTGACAACGATCAATCATCAAAACACACCTCATACGTTGATGCTGATAGCTTTGGGGACTTTATTGATGAAGGAAAACTAGATTTTTAGTCGTTTATAACAATGAATAAATCATGTGCAATCTTAATCTCCAGGCAAGGCATTCACCCATGCAATACCACTCAATGGGTTGCACAAACACGAAAAGCCATTCAATGGGTCCAATCCAATCCATTCAGATTGCTGACATCCCTGGGACAGCAAACCTGGGAAATGCTTATATTTTTAGCGATTCAAGCTGATCTGAAACAAACAATCATTATCCCTGCAAAAGATCAAAGTCATTTTGAAAAACACAAACAGACAGTATTGGAACAGTTTTATTTGAAACCAAAAAAGATTCGCTTTGAAAGTATTTATGGCTCAGACCCTAAAAAATTGCTATATCAAAGGGATGCAAGGATAATTTCGGCAAGTGATATTATTGTTCCCATTTCCATTCGCAAAAAAGGTCACATGGAAACGTTGATGAATCACCACACGCGTCTTCACAAGGAAGTTATGCTAATGACTGATTTTCAGATTGATTATCAGCAAGGAAAATCCCCCATTGCCTATTCCCTTGATAAAGATTTCTTATCACCCGATCTATTCAATCTGGCTTCTCATTATCTGATTCATTGGACACGAACCTGCAATGGCCCCTGGCCCACTGAACGAAAATATGACTACTATCAGGCAGTCAGTTCAGAATCAGCGTATCCAAGAAACGCATATGCCACTCTGATGAATATCTTGTCTTGCAGAAAAATCAAGGCATCAGCCCGACATATGCCTTTAAAAACACCCACTGTATCATTTTCAGGATTGCCGCCACATGATGCCATATCATTGATGCGATGGCGATCAAGGTATTGTCAGATGTCCTTTGAACCATATGGGATTGGTATAGACAAAACATATGCTAAATCTATTGGTATTAAAGCCGTGCAATACTATCTGCCCAATCAAAAACCAAAGGACATTGCTCCCTGGATGTGTCAGTCTATTGGAAAGCGATCTGACTGGCGATTGGAATCTGAGTATCGATATCAGGGTGATCTGGATCTTGCAACAATACCCATTGAAATGCAAGTTTGCTTTTGTTACAGATCTGAAGAAGCCATTGAAATTCAACGTCAATTCGGCATTAAAAGCATTGCGATGATATCCTGAACAAAATCTTGAATATAGGCAACATCATGAAAAAAAGCACACAAATAATTTTGATTATCATGCTTTATATTGCCAGCACCTCATTCATTTTAAATGCGGCTGAAAGCGATGATTTAAACCCTGATGACATTTTTCGCATGTCTCTTCATGAAATGATGTCTGTTAAAGTGGTCACATCCGGCAAAAAAGAAACACCTGTCTCGAAAATTCCTGCAAGTGTTGTTATCATTACACGTGAAGATATTGAACGATATGGCTATCAAAGCCTTGAAGCTATTCTTGAGAATGTTCCTGGTCTGTATGCAATTGATGACATTTCAGGTTATAGAACCACTTTTGGTGTCCGCGGTTTTTGGACCGGATATCCTCGAAACATTATTTTTCTTGTCAATGGTGTCAATCAAACAGATGGCTTGTTTAATTATCATTTGCTGTCTACTTTCAATATCCCTGTAGAAGCTATCGATAGAATTGAAGTCATCAGAGGCCCCATGTCAGTTATGTATGGTACTGATGCTTTTTTTGGTGCGATCAACATTATTACAAACGACCCAAAAAATGATAACAATATTTTATCAGTATCAATGGGCTCACAACATACCATTCGCTTTGCCACCTGTGTATCCGGCAAAGAGGGGGATATTCATTTCGCCATGAATGCGGGTTATTATAATTGTGAAGGCCCCAATGAACCTCTCAGCCGAATGGTTTCCAATCCAAAATCACTTGGGGCTTATGGCATAACATCCCATAATAGTTCAACCCAAAAACGACTGGAAAACAATGCAAAATACGCCAGTTGCGCCATTGACTACAATAATTTTTATACCCACTTGAGTTATAATCAAAGTATCAATGAAATATATTTGCTGGTCCCCTCCTTTTCAAAAGGCAGTTCATATTTGCGGCGGATGACCAAAGGGGTCATTGGCTATAAAAATCAAATTACAGATTTTCTGACAATTGATGCCCATATTGGATACCACTCATTTTCCATGCAAATGGACCTGGACCATTTCTCCAATAGTGTTTCAGGATATTCAATGGGTCAGGCTGAAATATATGAAACAGAATTTGTATCATACTTTAAGCCTGGTAATACCTTTGAAATAAACACAGGATGTCATTTCCAACAAAATGTAAACACAGTATTTTCAGGCGAGCTCTATGATTTTGGTAAATATTCTAAAGACTATCCTATTGACAATATTAAAACAGGCGCATTTTATACACAGGCATATTTCAGACCTTTCAACAATTTGTTATTGGTTTCAGGTTTACGACTTGAGAAAATGAAACAATATACATTACAGCATATCGCAAACCCGGGGCGTAAAGATTATCGCGTTATCACAGGTGATAATGATCCTGATAACATTGAAATTATTCCACGATTTGCAGCCATTTATCAACTGACAGACAATCATATTTTCAAGCTGCTGTATGGCAAGGCCATAGCCAGGCCGTCCTTTTTTCAAAACCAGGATCAGGTTCAACAACAGCATCCCCCGCTAAAATCAGAAACCATTCAAACATTTGAATTGAATTATATTTCGATGTTTGAGCCATATTGCACCATCAATACGTCATATTTTTATAATATTCTAAATAACCTGATAACAAGAAAAGTCAGCCCGGAACCAGGAGACTTTGCCGCGTTTTATACAAATGGTGGAAAAATTACCACACATGGTATTGAGATGACTGTGCAGATGTATCCCACCAGACAATTTCAATCTGAAATGAGTCTTGTCTGGCAGAAATCAAAAGACCACAGGAATGGATTTGAAAATATTGATATTGCATATTCCCCTCATTTGCTGGCTTACCTGAAAGCATCATATTTATATAACAGGGATATTTCCTTTTCATTGACTGGAAAATATGTTGATGATATGAAGCCCCACTGGGATATTATCAGGCAGAATCCTGATGGATCTATTGGAGGACGCATTGGACATAAGGTGGATGCCTATTATACAATTGACTTGAACTGTCGAATAAGTAACATATTGAATAAAGGCTATTATATTAATCTCAATGCGACCAACCTGTTTGATGAGGATTATTTATATCCAACATATGTTAATAATAGCAACTGGGAAGATAAAGGTACCATTGGTCATGAAAGATTAATTATGCTGACTGTTGGCAGACAATTCTAGTTTTTGGTATGCTTAAAAAAAACTTATTTTTTATATTTGAGATAAAACTATGCAAAATCAGAATATTAGAAAGGTTTTTGTGGTTCTTATACACACCTTCCTTGTATTTACGATATCCATTGAAACATCAGTTGATGCATCAAGCAAAGAATACATTTACAAAGCTGGTTTTTTAGAAAAATTTTCTCGCTTTACCCAATGGGATATTCAGTCTCATGATTTGGATCAGTCCAAGAACTTTGTAATTGCAGTGATTGGCCACAATCCATTTGGGGGCATATTAAAAAAAATGTATCAAAAGCAGACAATTAAAAACAAACCTGTAAAAGTAATCTATATTTCACAAATCAGTGAAATTGAAACATGCCACCTGCTGTTTATTTCAGAATCATGCGCTCCAAAACTGGCGAAGATTTTATCTTCACTCAAAAATAAACCCATATTGACAGTTTCAGACTCAGAAGGTTTTGCGCAAAAAGGTGTGCATATTAATTTTTTTCTAACACAGCGCGGTACATTACATTTTGAAATAAATATCAAGCGAATAAAAGCCGCTGGACTTCGAGTCAATCCATTATTACTTGAAGTCGCACGTGTTATTCAGTAACCCTGATGTACTTGTTTGTAAAAACGTAAAGATTGAGAGTAAGGGAAGCACTATAATGCATTTTATTAACAATTATTCCATTCGCTTTAAACTTATTGGAATTATATTGTTAATCTGTTTTGTCGTCATTGGATTCGGTTTTTCCATAGTCACCATTAACTACATTAATAATCTCAAGCAGGGCATGATTGACAGAATCACAATAGATGCCAAATTGATTGGTGAATACTGTACAGCGGCACTGGCCTTTGACTATCAGGAACGTGCTGAAGAAGTGTTAGAGAAATTGCAATCACAACCCGAAATCACTCTGGGTATTGTATACGATAAAGACAATGCTGTTTTTGCAACATATCGTCACAGCCAGGG
>Ga0272440_1003587_pt1 | contig 11497 bp, 8 predicted proteins | sample SSMMMBAug17_FD_192440 | JGI IMG/M metagenome (GOLD analysis project Ga0272440, IMG submission 192440) | Marine sediment archaeal communities from Little Sippewissett salt marsh, Falmouth, MA, United States - SSM-MMB-Aug17 | ecosystem: Environmental > Aquatic > Marine > Wetlands > Sediment ... | reverse complement strand
ATTCACGAACTAAAGCTTTAATTAATGAATTTTCAAATGCTTTTACAAAGGCAGATTCCTTAATTATTCTACCTGTTTATTCTGCTGGCGAAGAACCAATTCAAGGAATAAATGGTGTATATTTATACAAAAAAATAAAGAATAATGGACATAAGCAGATTTTTTATGAAAAATCAATTGATGATGCCTGTAAATTTTTAAAAACATACTTAAAGCCGAAAGATGTATTATTAACATTAGGTGCTGGAGATGTATATAAGTTAAGTGAAAATTTTCAAATATAATGTGATTTTAAACATAATATTAATCCAGGCCACTGATAAGTGAAAAAAAAAATGCTGGATTTTAAGGCAAAAAATTGGCTGAAAAAAAAATTTAAAGACCAGGTGTTTATTGATGAGCAAATGAAAAAACACACCAGTTTTAAAATTGGAGGCCCTGCTGATGTTTTAATTTTTCCCAATAATATAAATGTATTAAAAGAAATTTTAGAATGGATACAAAGCTGTAATTTCCCATTTTTAATTATAGGCGGCGGAACAAATATTTTAGTTTCAGATAAGGGAATTCGAGGAGTTGTAATTTCTCTATCTAATTGTTTTGATTATATTAATTTAGATAAAAAAAATAATACATACTGTCATCTATCAGCAGGCTCTGGTGTAAAGCTTAAAAGATTATGCTCTTTTGCATTACACAATGGTTTTGATGGAATGAATTTTGCTTTAGGAATTCCTGGGAATTTAGGCGGATCTATTATTATGAACGCTGGTACAGCATCAGGTTGTATTTATGATATTTTAGAATCTATTGAAACAATAGATTTAAAAGGTAAAATTGAAAATATAAAAAAACAAGAATTAAATGCTGTTTATAGAAATATTGATCTTCATAAAAAGCTTGATAAAAAAATTATTACAAATGGATATTTTAAATTAAAAATTGGTGATAAACAAAAAATACGATCCAATGCCAGAAAATTAATAATTGAAAGAAAAAAAAAACAGCCTGTTTTTGAAGCCAGTGCAGGCTCTTTTTTTAAAAATCCGTCTGATAATATTTCAGCAGGAAAATTAATTGAAGATGCTGGCCTTAAAGGAAAAATTTTTGGAGGAGCTAAAATTTCGCATAAACATGCAAATTTTATTATAAACTACAATAATGCAAAAGCATCAGATGTAATCTCACTTATGAAAATAACACAAGAAAATGTTTTTAAACTTTTTAATATTCATCTTGAACCAGAGGTAAAAATCCTTGAGTATTAGAATAAAAAAAAATAGATATAAACAATATCATAAAATAAAAAATGACAGATCAAGAAATAAGATTATATTTGTATTTTATCTTGTACTTATGAGTGCTTTTTGTATCTTATGTCATGATTTCATTATTAATGCTGATTATTTTGCAGTCAAACATATTGAAATAACTGGAAACAATATTTTATCAAAAAAAGATGTACTAAATATAATAAATATTAAAACTAATAAAAATTTACTTGGAATAAGAATCAAAACTATAAAAAATAAACTATTGAATAATCCCTGGGTAAAAGATGTTGAAGCTAAAAGAAAATTTCCAGATATATTAATTGTAAAAATTGAAGAAAAAAAGCCGCTTACAATAATTCAATTAAATAAGGCGAGATATATTATTGATGAAACTGGAAGCATAATTAAGGAATTTGATGAATCAGACAATGTTCAATTGGATTTAGTAAAGGGTTTTGAAATATTAGATTTTAAAAATGACAGCATTAAATGTTCTAAACATTTTAAATATTTAGAATGTATTTCAAAAAGTAATCTATTAAATGAAATAAATGAAAGATTTGATATTAGAATTGTAAAGATAGATAAAGATATAGGATTTACCCTATATAGTAATGACAATAGATTCGAGTTACATTTAGGTTTTGATAATTATTATGAAAAATTTTACCGCCTTCATAAACTTATAAATTTTCTTACTATTAATAATAATTATAAAGGAATAAATTTTATTGATATATCTGATATAAATAGAGCTATAGTTAGAAAAAATCAAAATAATATGTTAACATCTCTTGTATTTTAATTAAGGAAAAATGAAGGTGAAATTAACTGTCGAAAAAAATTATTATCGTTCAATATTCTTTTTGTGGACTGACACGGACAAACACAGACTTACACTTAAGATAATTGGAAAAATCAAAGTTGGATTATTAAATATTATAATCCAATTTTGTTTTTTCCAATAAAGTGAAGTGTAAGTCTGTGTTTGTCCGTGTCAGTCCACACGAAATTTAAAAAAAACAATGTTGGATTATAATATTTTAGATAAAAAAGAATAAAAACTGGAACTGGATTATTGAAAAATATTATTCGGCAGCAGGGAGGAATAAAAATAAATGCGTGAACAGGAAGAACTTATTGTAGGTCTTGATATTGGAACTACTAAGATATGCGCTGTAGTTGGCGAGATAACTGATGACGGCATACATATCATTGGAACTGGTTCTCATCCTTCATTGGGGCTCAGAAAAGGGGTCATTGTAAATATTGAATCAACAATTGAATCCATTAAAAAAGCAATTGAAGATGCTGAAATAATGGCAGGTTGCGAAATAACCAATGTTTACGCAGGTATAGCTGGTTCTCATATGAAGGGTTTTAATAGTCATGGAATTATAGCTATAAATGGACCTGAAGTTACACAAAATGACGTCCATAGAGTTCTTGAAGCAGCAAGAGCTGTTGCTATACCTATGGATAGAGAAGTTATTCATGTTTTACCTCAAGAATATATTGTAGACGGCCAGACTGGAATTCAAAATCCAATTGGTATGGCTGGTGTCAGGTTAGAAGTTAAAATTCATATTGTAACTGGTGCAGTAGCATCTATACATAATATTGTGAAGTGTGCAAATAAAGCAGGATTAGAAATTAATGATATAATTCTTGAATCTCTTGCATCTGGAGAAGCTGTTCTTACTCCTGAAGAAAAAGAATTAGGTGTTGCTTTGATTGATATTGGAGGAGGAACCAGCGATATAGCAGTTTTTTCTCAAAAAACTATCAAACACACTTCAGTATTACCTATTGGCGGTAACAATATGACTAATGATATTGCAGTTGGACTTAGAACATCTTTATCTGATGCTGAGCTGATTAAAAAAGAGCATGGAACTTGTTTAATTGATCATGTGTCAGCAGATCAATCAGTTGAAATCCCTGGAATTGGCGGAAGTAAAGCAAGGCAGGTACCCAGACAGGTGGTTTGTGAAATTTTAGAACCAAGAATAGAAGAACTTTTTACCTTAATAAATAATGATATTTACAGAGCCAGAATGGAAAATAAAATAATATCCGGCATGATACTGACCGGAGGGAGTTCTCTATTAAATGGTATTTGCGATCTTGCTGAAAAAATTACTGACCATCCAGTCAGGATTGGAAAACCAAAAGGAATCAAAGGCCTTACTGATGTTGTAAATAATCCCATGTATTCAACTGGTGTCGGCCTTATACTTCATGGTTCAAATCATCAATCAAAAAAAAGGTTTAGACCAAAAGATAAAAATATTTTTTCAAGAATACTTGCAAGAATGAAAAGCTGGTTTAAAGAAATTGTATGATGATTTATTTTTATTTATTATATTGTTGAAAATTTTATAAATTTAAAGTATACTATCTAAATTTTAATAAAAATTTTTAATGAAATTAGAAATATGCATTAAGTTATTAGTTAGATTTTATTTGTTTAATATAGTTTGTGAATGAAATAGAGATTTTATTATGAGATTAATAAAAGATTAACTACATAAATATTTTACATAGATTTGATGATTCACTTAACCGGCAAATTACAAAAAATTTTTTCGACTAACTATTTATAAATTCTTAAACTAAAAACAATATTTTATGGTAATTCTTCTAATTTCATAATTCGTATAGAAAATAAAACTCTGTAAAAAACAGAGGAGGAAAATTAAAAATGACAATGAGAGCAGTTGATAATGAAACAAATGGAGCTCGGATAAAAGTTATCGGAGCTGGAGGTGCCGGTGGTAATGCCGTCAATAATATGATAGAGTCTAATCTTGAAGGAGTCAGATTTATTGTTGCAAACACTGATGTTCAAGCCTTAAGTATTTCTAAAGCCCCCATAAAAATGCAAATAGGGGCAGAGTTAACTCAAGGTTTAGGTGCTGGAGCAAATCCTGATATTGGCAGGGATGCTGCTCTTGAAAATGAAGAAGATCTGCGACAGGCTCTTGAAGGTGCTCATATGGTATTTATTACTGCCGGACTTGGTGGTGGAACTGGTACAGGTTCTGCACCTGTAATTGCAAGAATTTGCAAAGATCTTGGAGCATTAACTGTTGCTGTTATTTCTAAGCCCTTTTCTTTTGAAGGTAAAAAAAGAGCCAGACAGGCTGAAGAAGGAATTTTACAGCTTAAAGAAGTTGCTGATACTGTTATTACTATTCCAAATGATCGTTTAAGGGGTCTTGCCTCAAAAAATGCCACAATGTTAGAAATGTTTAAAAGAGCAGATGAAATTTTATTACATGCTGTCAAAGGAATTACTGATTTAATTATCAGACCAGGTCTTGTAAATCTCGATTTTGCTGATGTTAGAACTGTTATGTCTAATGGCGGTATGGCATTAATGGGGACTGGCGTTGGAATTGGTGATAATAGAGCTATTGAAGCCGCTGAAAGAGCAATATCTCATCCTTTATTAGAAGATCTTTCAATTAATGGTGCAAGAGGTGTATTAATGAACATTACCTGCGGCACTGATCTAACTATGAGTGAAATGACTGAAGCTTCTGATAGAATCCATGAAGAAGCCGGCGATGATGCTGAAATTATTTGGGGTGCTGTCATGGATGATACAATCGGAGAGGAATTGAGAGTTACTGTTATAGCAACTGGTCTTGGTGAAGATGCCAATTATATTAATTCCAGATTAGAAGTCGGCGATTATAGAAATAAGGTACGTGATATTAATTCTAATGATTTAAACAGTGCTGCAAATTATGATGAACCTACTTTTGTTAGAACAAAAAAAGCCCAATCAAATTCTGGCCCATCATTACGCGGCTATAAAGGCATTGTTTTAGATAACGAAGACCTTGACGTACCAACCTTTCTGAGAAAAAAGAAAGCTTAATATTATAAAATTATTACATAATGAGGGATATCTTACTTAATGGCCGGGCAAACATTTTAGAACAAGAATCAGGAACTATCAAGAAAAGCTGGAAAAATAAAATCAGTATTGCTCTTATATATCCAAATACTTATTATATTGGAATGAGTAATCTTGGATTTCAAACAATATATAAATTGTTTAATAATTTTGAAAATATTGTATGTGAACGTTTTTTCATCCCTGCAAATAAAAATAAAAAATTTTTTCTTTCAATAGAAAGCGGCAGATCTATTTTAGATTATGATATTATTGCTTTTTCTATTTCATATGAATTTGATTTTTTTAATATTTTATGGGTATTAGATTCAAGTGGTTTTCCATTTAATTCTAAAGAAAGATCAGATAATTATCCTTATATAATTGCGGGTGGGTGCGCATCTTTTATCAATCCTGAACCAATTGCTCCCTTTATTGATATTTTTTTTATTGGAGAAATAGAAAAAGTTATTTATGATTTTATTGAAATTTTTAACCCAAAACTAAACAAACTTAGTAATCTAATCAATTGTGCAGAATCAATTTCTTGTGCATATATTCCTTCCTTATATAAAGAATTTGAAAAAGAATCAGTCTCAATAAAAAGAGCATTTATTTCAACTATTTCAAATTATTCAACTTATACACAAATACTTACAAAGAATACAATATTTGCAAATAATTTATTAATTGAAGTAAGCAGAGGCTGCCTTCATGGATGTAGATTTTGTGCAGCAGGATATATTTATAGACCAGCAAGATTCAGAGAATTGCATGATTTAAGTAATATTGTTGATGAATTTTCCAATCAAACAAAAAAAATCGGACTTTTAGGTGCTGCTGTTTCAGATCTGCCCTGTCTTGAAGATTTATGCAAAAATGCCCATAAAAAAGATATTAATGTTTCATTCAGCTCTCTTAGAGCAGATGCTTTAAATTCAGATATTATAACTACTCTTTTTAAAAGCGGTGTAAAAACTGCTACATTAGCTCCTGATGCTGGTTCTGAAAGGCTGCGAAAGGTTATTAACAAAGGACTTTCTGAAAATATAATATTAGAAGCTGTTTTAAATCTGGTTAAAAATGGCATTTTGCATATTAAATTATATTTTATGATAGGTTTACCTACTGAAACAATTGACGATGTTTTCAGTATTATTGAATTGTGTAAAAAAATTAAACAAGTTTTTTTGGACTATAGCAAGCAAAACAAAAGAATAGGAACAATAACAATAAGCCTTAACTGCTTTGTTCCAAAACCTTTTACACCTTTTCAATGGGTTAAAATGGATTTAAAAAAATCCTTAAAAAAAAAATTAAATATTGTCAAAAATGGACTTAAATCAATTCCAAATATAAAAATACAATTTGAAAATCCTCGCAAAGCAATAATCTGTGCCTTATTATCTCGTGGAAATCAAAAAACTTCACAGTTTATCGAACATGTATATAAAAATAATGAAAACTGGCCTGATGCTGTCAAATTATATAAAAATCATTTTGAAACAACTATCTTTCGACATATCGATTTTGATGAAGAACTTCCATGGGATATAATTGACAATAAAATAAACAAAAAATTTTTTATTAACGAGTATAATCTTGCTTTAAAAGAAATTCAAACTCCATCATGTAGCATAAATAAATGTACAAATTGCGGAATATGTTAATTAATCATAATAATAATATTTTTTTAAAATTAACTACTGTAGAAATCAAAAAAAAATTATAGGAAAAAAATGGAAATAATCGACAATGATGATTTAGTACAAGATATTGAGGCATCTGAAGATTTAACTATTCCAGAAGTATTGCCTGTTTTACCTGTTAGAGATGTTGTAATTTTCAAAAATATGCTTTTGCCGCTTTTTATTGGTCGTACAAGATCAATAAAAACAATAGAAGAATCTATAGCCATTTATAATAAACTTCTTTTTGTTGTAAGTCAAAATGATCCAGAAATTGAAAATCCAGAACCTGAGAAATTATATAATACAGGCACAGTCTCAAGAATTTTAAGAATTCTAAAACTGCCGGATCAAAAAATGAAATTGCTTATTCAAGGTGTTAGTACAGCAAAAATAGATAATTATACAGTAAAAAATGAATTATTATTTGCTAAAATAGATATATTGCCAGACAATAATCTTGATAAGGTAACCCTTGAAATAGAAGCTACGATGAGGAGTGTTAAAGCTTTAAGCACAAAAATTCTTGAATTACGAGGTGAATTATCAGAAGATATTAGTTCTATACTTAATAGTATAAATGAACCTGGAAAGCTTGCAGACCTTGTTGCATCAAATCTAACATTAAAATTGGAAGAATTTCAAAAAATTTTAGAAAGCTCTGATTCAGTTACTAAATTAAACCTCGTGAATAAATACCTTACAAGGGAGGTTAAATTATCGTCTGTTCAGGCAAAAATCAGCGATGATGTTCAAAAAGAATTATCTAAAACTCAGCGGGATTACTATTTAAGAGAACATTTAAGAGCTATCCACAAAGAACTTGGTGATTTTGATGAAAAATTTTATGAAATTGATGATTATAGTAAACAAATAAAAAAAGCTAAAATGCCAAAAGAAGCTGAAGAAGAAGTAAATAAACAATTAAAGCGTCTTGATCTTATGCAGATTGATTCTTCAGAAGCAACCATTATAAGAACTTATATTGATTATTTACTTGAAATCCCCTGGTCAAAGTCAACAAAGGATTTTTTTGATATTAATTATTCAAAAAAAATATTGGATAAAGAGCATTATGGCCTTGAAAAGATTAAAGATAGAATTCTTGAATATCTTAGTGTTAAAAAATTAAATCCAAAAATGAAGGGCCCAATTCTATGTTTTGTTGGACCTCCAGGTGTTGGTAAAACATCTTTAGGAAAAGCAATTTCAAAGGCTATTAAAAGAAAATTTGTTAGAATTTCACTTGGTGGAATAAATGATGAAGCTGAAATAAGGGGACATAGAAGAACTTATATCGGCGCTATGCCAGGAAGAATAATTCAGGGTATAATTCAGGCAAAAACAAACAATCCTGTTTTTATGATGGATGAAATAGATAAATTAGGCTCTGATTTTAGAGGAGATCCTTCCTCTGCTCTGCTTGAAGTTCTTGATCCTGAACAAAATTTTGAATTTTACGATCATTATTTGAATATTAAATATGACCTGTCAAAAGTAATCTTTATTATGACAGCAAATATAGTAGATAATATTCCCCAAGCTCTTCACGACAGAATGGAGATTATTAATTTATCAGGATATACTGATGAAGAAAAAATTAACATTGCAAATAATTTTCTTATTCCAAGAGAATTAAAAGAAACTGGCCTTTTAAGAAGAAAAATTAAAATAACCAGTAATGCATTATTGCAAATAATTAATGAATATACCCTTGAAGCAGGAGTAAGATGTCTTCAAAGAGAGATAAACACTATTTTTCGAAAGATTGCCAGAAAAATTGCTGAAAAGAAAAAAGGACCATTTAACATAACAAAAAGTAATCTGCATTTATATCTTGGAGTACGAAAATATTATCCTGAATTGGAACAGGATAAAAGCGAAATTGGTGTTTCAATAGGGCTTGCATGGACACAGTCTGGAGGTGAGCCATTATATGTTGAAGCATTAATTGTACAGGGCAAAGGTGAACTTGTATTAACTGGCCAGATTGGCGAAGTAATGCAAGAATCAGCCAAAACTGCTGTAACTTACACACGTGCAAATTTTTGTAAAACAAAAAAAGAAAACCAAAAACTTGATAACAGCGATATTCATATTCATGTACCTGCTTGTGCTATTCCCAAAGACGGCCCCTCAGCAGGCATTGCTATAGCTTGTGCTATTGTATCAATTTTAACAAAAAAACCAGTTAATAAAGACGTAGCCATGACAGGAGAAATTTCTTTAAGGGGTAAAGTCCTGCCAGTTGGCGGTTTAAAAGAAAAATCTCTTGGAGCACTAAGAGCAGGAGTTAAAACAGTAATTATACCTAAAAAAAATGAAAAAGACCTGCAAGAAATTCCCATTAAAATCAGAAAGCAAATAAAGTATATTATTGTTGAACATATGGATGAGGTATTGAAACATACATTATTATAATTTATTTTTTTTTCTGTCATAAGTGGACGCAGTGGACAAAGTGGACGCAGTGAACAAAGTGGATGCAGTGGACAAAGTGGACAAAGTGGACGCAGTGGACAAAGTGGATGCAGTGGACGCAGTGGACAAAGTGGATAAAGTGGACAAAGTGGACAAAGTGGATAAAGTGGACAAAGTGGACTTTAAGAAAATATTATACTATCATTTTATACATTGCGTCCACTTTGTCCACTGCGTCCACTTTGTCCACTGTCCACTGTCCACTGTCCACTGTCCACTGTCCACTGTCCACTGTAAAAATAACTTTTAGATACGCCCGATCACATAAATTTTTTAAAATAATAAGGAAAAAAAATGTGTGGAAGATTTTGTCAGGTTCTTGAAGGTAAAATTATTTTTGAAGATTTTCAAATCAAAAATTTTGTTGATATTAAGCCTTCATATAATGTTGCTCCAAACCAGAATGCTGCTGTAATTATTGAATCTGAACATGATAGAAAAAAAATTATCAGATTACATAGATGGGGACTCATTCCTTCATGGTCAAAAAGTATTAAAAACAGCTATAAAATGATTAATGCAAGATCTGAAACAATTAATCAAAAGCCCTCATTTAAAAATTCCATAAAATCAAAAAGATGCTTAATACCAGTTAACTATTTTTATGAATGGCAAAAAATAGGCAGTACAAAAAAGCAGCCCTTTTGCATTGGTTTAAAAGACTTTAAGTATTTTGTTTTAGCTGGGATATGGGATTTATATTTTGATGGTCAAAAAAAAATTTATTCTTTTTCCATAATTACAAAAAAAGCTAACAATCTTGTTTCAAAAATTCACGATAGAACGCCTGTAATAATTACCGCTCAAAACTATAATAAATGGCTGAACCCTTTATTTGATGACCTTGATATAATTAACAAAATTATGCATACAAATATAGATGATCAAATGATTGCATATCCTGTAAGTTCTTTTGTAAATAATCCAAGAAATAATTCAGAAAAATGTATTGAAAAAAGAGAGTGTGTTTGTAAAGAAGAAATTTTAAAAAAATAATGTTAAATTTAATATATAAATATAAAGACAAAGCTAAATATTTATTTTATATTTTTTGTATAGGTTTTATAATTATTATATGTTTAAAATCAATTAATATTATAAAAAGAATGCATTTTAAGCCTCAGTTTGTGAAACCAGTTGAAACAAAAATTATAAATGAAATTAAAGGAGCCAGATTTATTCACTATATTAAGGATAAGAAAGTAATTGCAATTAAGACTAAAGATGCTTCAATAAAAAAAAAGAAAGTAGGCTTTTTTAGAATAGGCGGTTTAAAGCAGCTTGAGTTAACAGATATGGAACTTGATTATTATGATTTTGAAAAGACAAATCTACAAAATGATTCAGTACAACAAAATTTTATTTCATGTTTAACATCAGCAAGCAAAAAATTTAACATTTTTCAAGAAAAACTGGCAGGTTTTGTTGCCTATAATGCGCTAATTCGTTATTTTCATATTGATAAAACAATGACTTTTATTCATGGACCTTATATGGAATTGGATAAAAATCAAAAATCATTATTATTTAATGGTAACACAGTAATTCATTATTTAGATAAAATTTTGATATGTAAGGATATTGTTTTTGATACTAAATCTTTAATTTTATCTTCAAATAATAAATATACATTTATCCAAAAAAATAAAAATATTCGTGGTAAGGGTTTTTTAACTGATCTAAAGCTAAATATATTAAAAGCAAATAATTGAAATTCTCGTAAAATGATCAAGATTTAATTAATTAATTTGAATATTTTATTTAGTTTAATATGGCCTAATCAATTTGATCAAATCTTATTCATATAAACAGAAAGTTAAGAATATATACTTGGTCTGCCCCTCAATCATTAACTTATCTTTTTAATCGTTGTAATTCATTAATGATAGTATTTTTTGTATCTATCAATGAACCGGCAATTAGTTTAAAAAAAGATACAATATTATCCTTATCCGCTCGATCTAGTGCTGTCAGATACTTCCGACGATTTTCGTTTTTTATAATTGCAACTGGATAACTTTTTTTTAGTAAAATCATATTCATAAGAAGTCTTGCAACACGACCGTTGCCGTCATCAAAAGGATGAATTCTTACCATATTGTAATGAGCTATTGATGCAACAATTAAAGGATGTCGGTTTATAATAT
>Ga0272440_1003586_pt1 | contig 11498 bp, 7 predicted proteins | sample SSMMMBAug17_FD_192440 | JGI IMG/M metagenome (GOLD analysis project Ga0272440, IMG submission 192440) | Marine sediment archaeal communities from Little Sippewissett salt marsh, Falmouth, MA, United States - SSM-MMB-Aug17 | ecosystem: Environmental > Aquatic > Marine > Wetlands > Sediment ... | reverse complement strand
AAGGATAATATACTGATTTTTTTCACATTAAAACCCCTTTGGAATTGTCTCTACGATGTCGGTTTTGATAATGAACATGTAGAGGTCGCATTCCCAAAAAGTAGCACATTCTTTTCTTAGGAATGCTTGGAAAATAACTTCCCCATTATTGATATTTTTCGTTTTGAGGTAATTGTACTGTAGAGACGTAGCATGCTACGTCTCTACACGACCTTATTTTTTTGTACGATCATGAAAAATGAGCATGTTATTTTCCGAGCATTCCTTAGCACTGAAAGGGCGTTAATACGTCTCTACATGACCTTATTTTTTTGGGCGTTGCCCTGGACTTTTTTGTAGCGCCCTTTCAGGACTAAGAAGATAGAGCCATTCCAAGGGATGCATTACTGAAACAGGCAATTTGTTTTGCAACAGGCCTTCAGAAAACTGAAGATGACAGCCTGTACAAGATGTCAAAACACGATCAATCTTATGTTGCCTGAACAAATCCATCCGCGTTTCAAATATTTTCATGGAAAGATCAAAATGACTGATTTGAAATTTTCCGCCATTACCACAACATTGATTGTCTGAATAAATGACATTGACTTTGTCAAAAAATGAAAATAATTCTTTTGGCACTGGCAATCGGGTTTCTCCCCAACGCATATGACAGGGATGATGATACCAGATTGTTTCTATTATGGCATCACGACGATCTGGCAAATTGTTTTTTATATAATTGTTTTCCAGAAGAAATGTTGTTGCGTCTTTTTGTAAATTTGCAATCTTTCTTGCCCTTTTTTCATAATCAGAGTCATTTTTTAGCAATTGTTTCCATTGGTGAATCTGTGCGCCGCATGATGCACAGGTTGTCAATACAATATCAGGAGAAAACTTTTCAATGATATCAATATTTTTTTTGGCAAGTGATGCCGCTTTTTGATTATCACCTGCTGCATAAAAGGGAAGGCCGCAACACATTTGATTTTCGGGTACAAAAGCGGGATGGTTGTTTTGTTTTAATATCTCAGTCAATGCCAGGGCTGTCTGATGAAACATATAATTTGCCCCACAACCAGTAAAATATAGTATTTTTTTGGAAGACGTTGGCGTGAATGTATAATGACTGGTAAATGGCTCCGCATTGATTTTTGGAATATATTTTCGGGCACTTAATGAAGCCATAGGAAATCGTAAATGCAAACCGCTTAATTCTGGAAATTTTTTTCCCACACATTTTTGTAAAATGGAACCACTTTTACGAAAAATATAGCCTGATCGTGAAAGATTTGAAAAGGTGTACATTGAAGAAATCACAAGCTTTTCTTTTACATTGAGAGAGATCTTTTGTCGCACTGTTTGAATGCAGTCATTGATGGGTACTTGATTGGGGCAAATATTTGTACAGGCCCCGCATAATAGACATCGGGAAATAGCTTGTTTAAATCGTGTTGATTTTTTGATGTCAGTATGGCTTTGCTCCCACTCCAACAGAGCCATTTTGCCTCTGGCAACATCGGTTTCATCAAGACTTACCTGATATACTGGACATACACTCATGCATAAACCGCAACGAATGCATTTACCTGCATAGCTGATTTCTTGATTATTGTGTGTCATGAAATATCACCTGGAAAAATTTTTCCTGGATTCAGTATGCCTTTTGGATCAAATGCATTTTTGATTTGTCTCATCAATGCCAGGGTTTGTGAATCAATTTCTTTTTCGAGATAGGCGGCTTTGCTGATCCCAATGCCATGTTCTCCAGATAACGTGCCGCCCAGTGACAATGTATAATCAAAAATAGATTCTATAACAAGATCTGCTTTCTTTTTGATATCTGCATTGTTCTTATCCAGCATGACTGTAAAATGAATGTTACCATCACCTGCATGACCAAATGTTATCATGGTTAAGCCTGTTGCATGACGTAATTCATCAACTTTATCTACAAAATCAGGGATTAAACTTCTTGGCACAACAATGTCTTCATTGATTTTGTCGGGTGCATACTTATATAATGCAGGTGAAATCGCTTTTCTAGCCTTCCAGATTGCATTTGATTCTGTAGGCGTTTTCGCCTTTCTTATAGATATGGCTTTATTTTGATGTGCCAGATCCATAATTTGTGAACATTCAGTATCAATCTGCTCAGGGATACCATCAATTTCGATAATTAACATGGCTTTGGCATCATCGGGTATTCCACCTGGCAGGTCTGCGGGCATACATGCAATGGCAGCATGATCCAGATATTCAATTGTTTTGGGAATCAGCCCTTTTCGAATAATTTCAGAAACATTTTCCGCAGCACATTTCATTGAGGGGTAAAATACAGTCAGGGTTTGTGAAGATTTGGGTTTGGGGAGTAATCTCAAAGTGATCTGGGTAATGATTCCCAGTGTGCCTTCAGAACCGGTTATCAAGCGTGTCAGGTCATAGCCCACAACGCCTTTGGCTGTACGAACGCCTGTCTGAATAATTGCGCCGCCTGGAATGACAACATTCAGGCCAAGGACATAATCTCTGGTCACCCCATATTTTACTGCTGATGGCCCACCCGCACATTCAGCGACATTGCCACCCAATGTTGAATAGGCTGAGCTTGAAGGATCTGGCGGATAAAACAGTCCCAAATGCTGAACGCGCTGATGAAAAATGCCTGTTACAACTCCAGGCTGGACATCAGCCACCAGATTATCCATATCGATATCTATGATCTGGTTCATGCGTGTCATCACGACAACAAGTCCACCCTTTACTGCAAGCGCACCACCAGTCAGTCCTGATCCCGCACCTCTGGGAACCACAGGGAATTCAGCATCATTTGCCAGCTTTAGAATCTGAGATACCTGATCTTCATTTTCAGGAAAAACGATAGCATCAGGCAAATATTGCATATTGGTGGCATCATAGGCATAACATTGCTTATCTGTTTCAGAGGTTAAAACTTTGCCAGTGATTGCTTTCAATTCGCTGAGAATTGATTTATCTAACGAAATTGGTTTGTTAATTTTTTTCATGATCTACATATTATTTTAATTTTTGTTACCCAAGAAAAAGTGAAAATATCTAATGATTTCAGTATAAAGCAAGTTATATGCCATGTATCCAGTTTTTTTAAAAATCGGATTACAAATAACTCGTGTAGAGACGTTGTCTCTACACGAATTTTTGTTATGGAATTGATTAATTGTTATACGAACTCATAATTTGCTTAATTTCGTCTGATTTGATCATTTTGTAAATCTCATTATCAAAAGCCTGCATAAAATCAAACTGAAAAGGGTACTTTCCATTTTCCCTGGCTGTTTTTGAGTAACCAATATAAACTGGATCAACACCAATAATTGCACCTTTTAAAATTCTGGCCATTTTCTGATTATATTGTCCGGATAGTTTAAGTTTGCCATAGGAGTAATCAAAAGCAGTATCTTCCATCATAATACAGTTTACTCTGCCTGCACCCAATTTTAAAATATTTTCCGCAGATCCTTTGGCTTCCTCGTATTTAATTTTTCCCTCCTTAACCAAGTCTCTAAATTTTGTACCGCCCCAACCATCATATCCAGCGACATTGCCAATTCTTAATCCAATATAGTCATCAGGCCAGTTCAATCGTGATGTTTTTAACTCTTCTTCAGAACAAACCGCAGTAATTGTCTCAGTATAAAAGGCAAGGGAATAAGGATACAGATAGGACCAATCGTGACCATGATAGAATGCAGGAGCCAGTCCAAAACCTTCACCTGTTTCCATTAAATGCTTTCCACGTTTCCAGGGAATAGGTTTAATTTTGACATTGTAATTTTTCATTCTGGAAAACGCTGTTTTTAGCACGTTGATATAAATCCCTTCAGCATTTCCATCCTTGTTCCTAAAACTAAATGGTTTGTAAGCATCATCAACATAAATGGTTACATCTACCTTTTCGCCAAAAGCTGGCATTGGCAATACAAGAAAGCACATTAGCAGAAGTAATCTTTTCATAAACATCCTCCTTTTATTAATGTTTTATACCTTGCTACATTTTGTCCATCAAAATTATTAATAATTTTAAAAAGATGGACAGATCTTCTAGAATTATCTACAATAACATCATTAAAAATATAGTACAAGACAACTAATGCTTTTTTTGTGTTTTTTTTTTGAGTTTTTCCATTGTGACGTTGCTTAGGAACGCTCTGAAAATAATTTCCCCATTATTGATATTGTTCGTTTTGAGGTGAATGTACTGTAGAGACGTAGCATGCTACGTCTCTACACGACCTTATTGTTTTGTACGTTCAAAAGAAATGCGTATGTTATTTTTTTCAGAGAGTTCCTTAGGAATGCTCTGAAAATAACTTCCCAACAATTGATAGGGCGTATGTACAAGTTGGGTTCATCATGGATTGATATAATCAAAAATCATCCTTACTCTTAATCTCAAACAAAACTAGACGAGATGCCATCCGATTGAGTTGATTATGGACTTCCAGAAAATCATCATAATCGTTCGGATCAATGAGAACCGGCGAGATATCAATATGTTGTTTAATAATTAGGTTTGGTGAAGATTGATCTTTTATTGTCTGCAAAGAAATTTGACTATTGGAGGCAATCACCAACTCCTCATTTTTGGGTGTAATAATACTATGGAAATTTTTAGGAGCAATAATAGTAACATTCACTTCTTTTCGGCTATAATATGGCCTGTAAATCGGATGAGAACGTTTGTCTTTACGAACGCCTGCCAATCCCTGTGAAAATCCAGGCATCTCAAGGTATACATAGTTTCTGTCTCTCACAGCATATGGATTAACAGTAACACTGAATTTTTCTGTCGCTGGATAGTTCTGAATATCTGTTTGATATTCAGATAATGCTTTCGCAGCCTGACTGATTTTTGCCATCAGTTCTTGATGATATCGACTTCTTTTTTCAGGCGGCATTTCCGCAATTTTTTTATTGAAATTTGCATGTGTCATGCCATAGAATTCAGATGTTTGCGTAATTGTTGCAGCGCCAGAATCTTCCAGTGCAATGGTGTAGTTTTCTATCAGATTGGTTTGATACATCGGTGTTTGCTGCGTAATCTTTTCAATAGTGCCTTCAGGTAATAGCAATGCATTTCTGCCCTGATATCGGGTAACACCGATAGCGGCATATTGATCTGTATCATTTAAATAAATGCTTTGATGATCTATTTGCACTCTGACAAGAACATCCTGAAACCATTGTTGTGAAGGAAATGCTTTAAGTGCATTGAAAAAAATGGATTCTTTTGTGGTATTGGAAACCATGATGAATTCTGGCGAAAATCCAACATGACGTAACATGGCATAACATACGATTGCGCGATCCATCGCATGTCCATAACCATCCTGAATTGTTTGATCAGCACCTGACAATTTGTAAATATCAATCGTGTTGACACCTATGGGAATCAAGCGAATATGCGCTGCAATAAAATCTCGAATGGCTTTAATTTTTTGCAGTGGTGTTTGGATTGTCCGTGTCAATTCTGTTGCTTTTTGTCGGGTTTTATTTTGGGAAAGACTGGCCAGAATCAATCGTGCGTATAGGTTTTGGGAAAAATTCTGCCATGTTTCGGTTGTTGCTGTAATAACAGGGTTAAAAGAAAACCAGGGCGGTAAAAACTGTTCAGATTTTACTGGAAGAATATTTTCAGCGTCATATTGATATGTATGTATTTTATTATCATGACGATACTGTTTTTTTATGTCAATGGGAGTGTCATTTTCATACAGATTAGCAATGCCTTTGGGATGTTCCTGAAAATGAACCTGCAAATCATGTGGAAAAGAAAATATCAGGCGTTTTTTTGCAATTGGCACACGATATCGGAAGTAAGAATTGATACATTGTACCGGATATTCATCCAATTGATTATTTCCTGGCAGAATTGGCCACACAACAAGATTTGAAAAAAATGGTCTATGTATGATTTCACGAATGATTGTGTAAGATATAACACTGTCAATATCAACGCCTGGAAAACTCACAACCAACGTTTTAGCCGCCGGATATCGCGGGGCATCACCCGCCCAATGCGCATCCATTGTATTTATTTCCTCAGGATTGATTGGCGTGATACTGCCATCCTTGAGCAACACTGATGCATCTTTTATGGTAAGCGATTCCCAGGGTGGGTGAAAGGGGATTTGAATATCACTAAACCTTTTTTTTCCTGCATAGGTCAAAATTTTTAATGCAAGCTTTCGACGTTCTGTCCATTGATTTTCGGAGTGAATGTCATAGTGTACAGTTTCAGTTAATACCACTGCATCAGGCGTACATGATGCATACCATTTTACCAACTGATTGGATAAGGCTGCAAAAGAACAAAAGATAGGCATTTTTTTATTGTTTTGTTCGATAACTTCAAGGGTTTTAAGCAAATCTTGATATTCATCAGGACTGTACTCTGGTTTTTCAAGTTTAAAAACATAATCACCTGTCAAATGATTATTCTTTACAGACATTGATTTTTGATAGGTCACACCTTCATTATCAATGGGAGAAAAGCTGGGCGTGCGAATCAATTGCCCAACACTTTCATTCAGGCTCAAGTCCAGATGTTCCTTTACACCGCATGCATAATGTGTTTTCAATGGATACTTTCGTTTTGTCAGTCCCATTTTACCGATTAAATGACGAACAATGCCAACGCTTGTGCCCACTTGAAACACTGGCAGCATAATTGTGTCGTTTTTTTGAATGCGAATATCCGGTGCATTGAAACTGATATTTATTGTCAGGGGTTGATCTGTTTGAAGCATATCTTTGGGAAAAATTGTAAACGTATCCAAATTTGCACCCGGAGCGATTTTTTTGACCAGATTTTCCAAAAAGGTTTGTCTTTCTTCAAATGAAATCTGAGAAAAATAGCCGCGATAGGCATTGTCATTGATGCCTTCAAAGCGCAGTTGACATTCTGCCGACAAATAGCCATTATCGTCAAGCTGTCCAGTCGTCTGGATAATCATCATATTGTCGATTGCTTTTGCAACTGGACTGGTGCGCAGATGATCGCCATCAGGTCGGGCAACAAGGTAGCTCTGATCATTCAAGTAGGCTGGAAATAATTCACGCGTGTTTTCATCAGTGGCATCCATCAACAGATACTCGCCATCATCTGTCAAAACGCAACTCACCGCATGATTGAAAAAAGGCTGGGGTACTTCAGGATCTTTTTTGGGACCATTCATGATTAAAACAGGGTATGCCTCAAAACCTGCCAATCGTAACATGGACACCAGCAATGCTGCTTTATCTCGACAAACTCCCGCGCGTCTTTCAAATGTCATTTTTACAGGATGAGGTTCATAACCCGGTGCTTCTTTTTCAACAGTCAGTCCCAAATATCTAATTTTTTGGGATACCCAAAAAAAGATTCTTTCAATTTTTTCCAAAGGCGCAGGGGAATCCTGAGTTAGCGTCTGAACAATTTCTTCCATTTGCGGGCTTGTATCATTCACAGGCGCTTTGCATAATTCCCAGTACCATTTAGAAATATCTTTCCAGTCTTTCACAGTGCTGACAAGCAAACGTTGAATTTGACTGTAAACAGGCGGCATATCAGGTTCTGGAAAGGCTTGTGGGATGTTTTGCGCAGTCCATCGGTACGTAATATATTGTTCATTTCGTGTTTCTTGAAAAGTGATTGTGCCTGGGATTTCGTTTTTAATCATTATTTTTTCCAGAGGCTTTTCAACAGGCGCACAAACTTCATAAACATTGTGAATAATGGGCTGAACACTTTCCATCCCCACATAATCGCTCCATGTGTCTGGCGTGCGAACCCTGGAAAAATTATCCATCAATTCAGAATAAAGGATATCTCCAATTTCAAGCTTTGGAATACTGACCCGCAAAATTTTTTGATTGGGATTGTATATATTGCTCTTCATTTGATCATGTTCAATGGTAATTCGGCTATTTTTTTCAATATCTACTGAAACCTGGGTGCCATCTGGTCGAATTATTTCGATACGCTTAAATTCAGTCGTATTATAAGGTATTGTAAAATAAGAAGAGATTGTTTGAAATTGCCGCCTGCCATTTTCAGACATGATTTTAACCGCATGCGCATTCCACTCTTCATATGTGCCATCAGGATTGTATGATATCCAATGTTTTTGATCGATGTTGACATAATCCGCATTGGGATATTTTTGTGTGGTAACAGAAAGGCTTACCTCCTTAATATGTGCGATATCCAGAATGCTTTCAGAAAAATTATGCGGACAAATACTGTAAACATTTGCACATAAGCAAACAAATACAATGAATGTCATCGCTGAAATAGAAATGTTTTGTTTTTTCATTTTTATACTCCAATATGTAACGCCCTTTCAGGGCTATTATGTTGCCAAAAAATATAATAATTTGAATTTATATATTATTTGTATCAAAAAAGCAATTTTTAATATTCATAATGATATTAGAATGTTATCTATTTTCAGCTTGTTTGTTCAAAATATTGGCAACATAATTTTTTGCTAAAACATACACTTCTACCATTTTTAGTGAAGAACCAGGAATTGTTTGACCAACTGACATATGATACTGATATTACAGGAACAGCCAGTTTGACAGTTCAAATCAAACCTGTTTCAGTTGTACCTTTAGGCGCAAAATGGTCTATTGATGATGGCGTAAACTGGATGTTGAGTGGTGAAACCATTACAGACTTAACTGATGGCAATTACACCATTATTTATACGCAAGTTTTAGGATGGTATAAACCACTCAATCAAACCATAAGCATTGAAGAAGGACAAGCTTCATCTGTTACTGCCAGCTACAGACTTGCTCAAGGGACTGCCACATTAATTGTGGATATTAAACCATCAAAGGTAAAAGCAGCCGGTGCTATGTTTAAATTAAATGAAGGTAATTGGCAAAATACAACAGGCTTTCCTCTCATATTGGATTCTGGTAATTATTTCCTGAGTTTTAAAGAAATACCGGGTTGGCTGACACCCGATAAGATTGATTTTGAATTAAATGAAAATGTGACTGAGTTAAAAACTGGACAATACTATCTATTAGGTGATGCAGATAGCAATCAAACTGTTGATCTTTCTGATATGATTAAAATACAACAAGTACTTGTCGGCATTGCACATGATGATCTACCCGATAATGCAAAAGTCCTTGATCTTTCATTGGATGGTACGTTGGGGATTGCAGATGTGATCAAAATTTTGCAAAATATTTCAGCACAAAATTAGGTTGCAGGGCAGACTTTGTGTTTGCCCTTGCCCCTGATCATGATTCAATATTTAATTTCAGTAATCTATTATATAAAGTTCCTCTGCTGATACCCAGTAATCGTGCTGTTTTTGCTTTATTCCAGTCTGTACGATTTAATGCTTGCAGTAAAAGCGTCTTTTCAGATTCATTTTTTAATGTGTCTTGTTGTGTCGATGAAAAATTTTGTTTTGGTGATGACAGCAATTCAGATGGAAGATGATCTATATGAATTATTTCTTCGTTGCATATGGCACAACAATATTCAATGGCTTGCTTCAATTCTCTGATATTCCCTGGCCAATGATGCGACATCAGAATATTAATGACTTCATCTGAGGCACCAATAATATTTTTATTATTATGTTTTCTAAAATTTTTAATAAAGAAATTTACTAACAATGGGATATCCTCAATACGTTCTCTGAGTGGAGGAATGTTATAAATAATACCTTTCAATCGATAAAACAGGTCTTTACGAAAAGTGCCATTCATAACACTTTCTTCCAGCGATTTATTTGTTGCTGCAACGATCCTGACATTTGCTTTTAATGTCTTCGATTCTCCAATTCTTTCATATTCTTTCTGTTCTAAAAATCGAAGCAGTTTCGCTTGAAACATTAAAGAGACTTCCCCAATTTCATCTAAAAAAAGTGTTCCTTTTTCGGCGGCCTGAATACGACCAATTCTATTACTGACAGCGCCTGTAAAAGCACCACGAACATGCCCGAAAAGTTCGCTTTCAAGAAGATTTTCAGATAAGGCAGCACAATTGACTTTAATAAATGGTTCTGATGAACGTGAACTTGTGTAATGAAGCGCATCAGCGATTAATTCCTTTCCTGTGCCGCTTTCTCCTGTAATTAAAAAATTAATATCCAAATCTGATGTTTGCTGAATTAATGAAATAATCTTATGCATTTTATTATTATTTGTTACTATGTTTTTAAAGCCTTTTTGTTCATTAATCTTTTTTTCTAAACTTGCCAGTTTGCTGATATCTCTGATGACCAAAACAGCACCAGAAAACTTATTATGTATATCGATGAGTGGCGTTGTACTCAAAACAATTGTTGTATTGGTTTCATAGACACATGAGCACTTCGTTCTGAATTCTTTTACAGCCTGTTTCGTTTCCAATGTTTTATGCAGCATTTCATAGCATGGGCCAGTCCTTTTGTTTAAAATGTTTTGAATATTAACCCTGTCGTGTTTGACAGGCGCAAAGCAAATCTCTGTTAAGGGATGATTGGCGTTAATAATCTTTAAATTCTGATCAACAGTTACAATCGTATCTGGAATACTTTTTAGGATCGCATTTAACATCAAATTTGACTCTTCTTGTTTACTATTGAGTCTTTTTAATTCTTCTTTCTGTTTTACAATGGTCTGGTTAAGCTCTAATAATCCCTTATACTTAGAAATTTCAAAAGCATTCTGATATATTGCTTCTCTAAAACGTGATGCAATGATGTGATTGATATTCAAGTTAATCTGTGGAATTTGATTCAAAATGGCAAAAAAATGATCTCTTTCAATTTTAATGACCACAACTTCAGTTTTACAAATAACTGACGATGTTCGCCGATTGTTTTCGATCACCCCCAATTCACCAATAATGTCACCCTTTTGGCGAGTAATCATTTTTACTTCTTTTTTATCATTGATATGCTTTTTGATAATAACACTGCCATCAATGATCAAAAATATCTCATTTGAATCGTCATTTTCTTTGATTATAATGTCATCGGGATTATAATGCTGTTCAATAAAAAAATTCGGATTAATCTTATTGAGTTCATTGTTAGAAATACCTTTAAAAAGCTCATTTTCTATTAGATTGTTGTTTAAAGTTACGTTGTTCATTTTTAATTCTCATATATTTTTTATAAGAAAATTGTGTCTTCTTTTAATTTCGTGGTAAATTGAATAATCATAGAATATTACTTAAACATACTTTTTCAATGTTCATTTTCAATCCTATATTTCTATTCCAAATGATTCAATCGATGCTCTCATCTCATTTTTCAATCATTTATATCGATTAAATCAATTTCAAATTCTTGATCAAAGAGGATAAAATCTGCAACAGCCTTATAAAAAAGATGCGAATGAATACCTGTAACTACTAAATCTATATCAGACCATTCATACTTTTGGGCTACCGACATAAGGCGGAACATTTTGTAATATCAATTAGAGCAGGCTGTTTTTAGTCCTGAAGGGGCGGCAACATACCAGCCCAGGGCATCGCC
>Ga0272440_1003585_pt1 | contig 11500 bp, 7 predicted proteins | sample SSMMMBAug17_FD_192440 | JGI IMG/M metagenome (GOLD analysis project Ga0272440, IMG submission 192440) | Marine sediment archaeal communities from Little Sippewissett salt marsh, Falmouth, MA, United States - SSM-MMB-Aug17 | ecosystem: Environmental > Aquatic > Marine > Wetlands > Sediment ... | reverse complement strand
CCTTATATGCATATTGCTGTATTGTTTTTGACAATTCCGGCCATTTTTGTTGACATTTATGGATTAAATGACCGGGATTCATAAAACATACAGAACTTTCGTTTATTGTTAAGCAAACTGTGGGTGGAACGTCTTGTTTTTCAGGCAAATTTAGGAACGATTTACCCTTAAATTGTGATAAGATTTTATCCAGTTTTTTTAGTTGATGACGTGATTGATCTGAAATATCCACCTCATCTGCCCCCAGATAATGTGCAACAAGGTCATGCTCCGCCTGCATAACATTTTCCGCAATTGAAATTTGAATCAAAGCCCGTGCAATGGTTTCAGGTATGTCTAATAAACGTGAGGTATCATTACTAGGGGGCCGCATTAAGTTTAAATTCATTTCAGTAGAAACAATCGTCTGCTGCTTTATTTCTTTGTATGCAACGCCACATATAAGCGTTATAATACATAAAGCACAGATTAAAAATATACTCTTTTTAAACATCAGCTACTCCTGTTCCTGAAAAACAAGAATACGATTAACAGCACCTTCTGTGTTATTTGACAATTGCTCATTGCCAGATGTGTATTTTATTACAGATTTTGTATTAACAAAACATTCTGCAAGCATAATGATTTTGTTTTGATAAATGGCAACTTGAAACCATCCCTTATTTACAATCATAACATCTAGTGAACACGAAGAAACTGTATCAGAACTATGTTTATTCCATGAATACTGACCATTTTGGAAGTGTACTTCTTCTTCTTTGAGTGTTGCTGGATCAAATTGATATATGATATTTGACTTACAGTTTTGATAATATATTTTATTCTCCAACCATTGAAATGCATCGTGAAAAAAGAAAGCGGTCTCTTCAAAATCATATATTTTTACATTATTAATTGTTTTAATAGGATGTTTGGGGGCCGGATGACTAGTTTTATAGATGACCAGTTGCCACTGGTCTTGTTGATCTGCCTTGTTTTGAAAAAATGCAAAATATTGCTTATCTTGAGAAAATTTGGGGTACAATTCACTGATTTTTTGATTATTATAATAAAACAATTTGTTTTTAATTTTGAGTTGAATATCTGGATTATGGTAATCATTGTAATAATTGATTAATTGATAATCAAGATGCGGTATATGAAACGAAATTATTGTGTTTTTTGAATTAATTTGTGATATCGTAGTATGATTTTCAGAATAGATTTTACTGTTACGTGCGTATGCAAATCCAATAGCTGTTGCATCAAAAAACCAGGGCATTTGAGAATGATCATATATTTTTTTTGGAGGGGCAAACTGTTGAATGGACCAGTATCCATCACCTTTGAGCAAAAAGTAAAGGCCCAAATGAAACGCCCAGGGAACTTCAGGTGCATTAAAAGCTGCCGGTCCTTTCATTTTCCCGTGTTGAGGGTATGTTTTAATGGGGTTAATTTCTTGTTGAAGGTCAAACAAGTCGCTAAGTTTATACATATGGATTGTACGCCTGTTTAAATCAGATTCTTTTAACAGTACCATCACATATTGTGGATCATGACGTTTGTCCAGGCATGGAAATAAATATGAATTTTTAGATTTTTGATCTATTAATTCAAATGGACTACTTTTATGAAGTATACCCCCAACGTTTTTCATAATTATATCAGCCTGCCCCCACCCTGTCATCATGAACAAAAAAATAAAGACCCATTTACCAATTTGATTATTATTACCTGATTTCATAGACATCTCCCTAATTACTTTCTTGATTGACTTTATAAAAGGAGAATAATTGCTGTCCCTTTATCTTGTTATTGTCCAGATCAAAATTTACGATTATTTTCTTCCCTTTAGGATCAATTACTTTTACATTATATTGAAGATTGGTTGCAGGAAATTCATGTGTTGATATAACCTTGACTTTATTGTTTCGTAAACTGATCTCTATATGCTTGACAATTGTTTTTTGAGAATCTGACTGATAGATTATTGCGCCATAGAGATTTGTCAGCAATTTACCTTTATCTTTTAAGTACAGAGAAGGTACCATTGATTGACCTGGATTGGTAATAATGGATTTAATTTGATTGGTTATATCAAGCATTTCAATTCTTTTTTGATTATTTTCTCTACCAATGCGGACATAATATTTTTTTTGGTTTTCTTTTATTTCAGATGCGCTCCAAACAAATCCAAAGAATCGACCATTGCCAGAATTGAACGTATCAACAAAATGCACATGAACTTCACCAGATGTATATAATGATTCAAGTTGGTGCGTTTTGCCATTCCAGAATAATCCACGATTTTTGGACAAAATTATAGCATGTGGGCCGCGCCAGATAAGATTTGCACCATACATATTGGCTAGTCTGGCATCTCGGGCGATCACTTTATCCCCGATAATCGTCGTACTGTTATCTTTAATAGGTCGCATGCGCAACTGATTGTTGTGAATATATACAAGACTTTCATCAGTATTTTCAGTATCAGTATTATCAATATCAATTGTTATTGCGTCGATTTGATAATCCATACAATTAATTTCTAAAAAGGAAATCATGCCTTTATTATCCTGAAACAGACCTAAATGATTATTGGGCAAACCAAAGGCCAGGGCGGTGATTGATGAATAATGATATTCATAGGAGAGCTTGTTCAAATCATACAGGCCTGGTTGTGCTGAAATGGGTTTAGCGCATAGTCGCTTGCCTGACACTTTTTCAAATACTTCAAACCGATGACCTTGTTGCCTGGAAAAAGTATAGTAATAAGGGGAATTAAAATCCATACACAACACATTTTCCACTGGATAGGGAAAGGTATTCACATGATAATTTTCAAAATCATCCTGGCTTACAATATGATAAATTACTGTTTTTTGTTCCCATGTATCTGGATCTGTTTTGGTGTAGGTCATAAAAAACATTTGGCTATTACTGGAAACTGGTTTGGGAAGAAGCGATGATGTTGTATTGGTCAGTGGGATTAAGGAGATGTTGCACACATTGGTCAAAAAGTTAATAGAAAAAGGGGGGTTGGTTGTATTTAGTTTTTGACGCACAGTTTTCAGCATGGCCTCTGAAAGTAAGGCCCCGCGATACACATTTGCGGTTGATTGTGTTGAAAACTGATAGTTATAGCGGCTAAAAGACCGATTAATATCAATGATCACGATATTTGGTGCGATGTATTGATCATTTATTGTAAACAGTTCTTCTTTGATTTCTTCTCTGTTGTAATCGATCAATTTATTATCTTTATTTTCAATGCCATAGATAAAGTAAAGGATTGTTTCAGGTTTTTGTGCATAAATCTGATGTAATTGACTGATAATATTTTCCTTAAATGGAAAATTATCGCCACTGGTGCATGAAAACCGGACAATGGGATGAAACATTTGTTTTATTTGTGAACTTTGTTCCCATTGATCAAATTCTTCCTTAATTGTAGCATCACATGGCATATTGAGTAAGACAGCAACTGTATTAGCATACAGTCCAGTCAATGGCAACAATGTAGTCAGTAAAATAATAAATATTTTGATAATTCTCATATGATTCTTCCTATCATTTTGATAAAAGCTATGGACAATAACAAACATTGGTACCCATCAGCAAGGTATCTTCATTCCAATGCTGTCTTAAACCTGCACTTGTCAGGGCATTCAAACTGTGTTGTCCCACTTGAAATGTGTGTTGAACAGCCATTTTTTTCAGCAAGTCCAATTCTTTCAAGATTTTGATTTTACCACAAATATCTGCATAAATATAGGCCAGACTGATGTTTTCCAGATAATCATCATACTGGTTTTTGCTTTTTCTAAATTGACCAAACATATAATATAAATCATGATTCAAGTTGAATTGTTGATATTGTGTTATTTTGATATTAATTTGTATAACCAGTTCACCAATATCTCTTTTTAAGTCAAAGGGGGCGTTAATGGTATAACTGGGAAAGGTCGATTTCATTTTTACCAGATCCATCATTTTTCCATTGAGGGCATCAATCACAAGCTGTTTAAAATTGGTAACAGTATTTTCAATAGAGCGAATTTGATCACTGGTAATAGCAGGTTGTGTAACATCATCCCTGGTTTCTTCTGGAGCACTGACAGTTTCAGTATGCGTTGAAGATGTTTCTCCCCAATTTAATTGAGCGGATGTTTCTGGTTCCATTTGTTTGGGCTGTGCTTCTGGCAAATCTAATGTATGTTCTTGAATTGGACCGGGTGTATCCGATGGTATGTCAGTGGAATTTTGGGCGCTAACTGATGGCCTGGTTTTTGGCAGGTATCCCTGATCAGGGTCAGTTGCTGTATCAGAATCATAACCCATTTGTTTCTGAGCAGACTGACACCAAATATCCTGAGAATCCATACAATATGTTTTATGAAAATATTCTAAAGGTTTTTTGGTAAACCGCACTGCAAACATTGCCCTATAGTATTCATGAATTTTTTTCAACATGTTCAAATCTGATTTTGCCCAATCAGGCAGCTGCCCCTGACTTTCTAATTGACGAATCTGACTGTTGAGTTTTTCAATTGCCGATTTTTTAGATTCAATACTTTCATGAGATTCATCCATTTCAGGCATATAAGTATTCAAGATATTTTTCAATTGATCCTGCCACATGATTGATGTTCCAAAAACATGCATTGGAAGGCAAATGAAAATCATAAACAGGCACAATAGGTTGAATGTGCAGCATTTATTATTCATAAACATAATCCTTTAACTTTTGATATATGTGATAATTGTCAATTTCATCTTTAATTTGTCTCAGCACACTCAAATATAGTTTTCTGTTATTTGCGACCTGTTGATTGTAAGTCTTTTGGCTGGTAATGCGATCCAACTGTGCATATAATATCTGACAGGTTTCTCTAAAATGATGCGATGTGTCAATTCCCAAAGCATCAAGCTGAGATTTTCGATAATGCCACTGCCATTTACCTTCACACTGGCCTGTAATGGGTTGGACTAAGCATTGCCAGACATTTTTATGTTTTGTGCAGTTTTTTACATACCAGGGCAGAAAAAACTTAAAAAAAAGGTCAAAGCCCTTAGAATGGGCGATAAACTGATTTCGTTCTTGTTCAAATGTATTGTTTTCAATGTGCGACAGACACCGATTAAGATATTGAACTGCCTGATCCTGCGTCGCCATTTGATTGTTATAAGTTGCAATATTCAAAATGGTTTTATGAGATAAATCAAACAATTCAAACCACACGTTCAATTTATAATGGGATATGTTTAACAGTTTTTCTGGTGAAAAGTCAAGACATAAATAATAAGATCCTGGAATGATATCGATATTTTTTTGTTTGCTGTCAAAATCGTAAGACATGACCGGTGGAACCCTCGTACTAAAAGAACTGGCGCTATATAAACTGAATTTTACAGCGGACACCGGATTTGGATTGTTTATACGTAGCCTGATTTCCTTAAAGATATTACCAGGAATAGGAAGCGCATATGAATTTTGTTTGGGTCGCGTTTGAATCCACCCGATTTGTGAATTCTTATCATCCTGTACTAATAATATTTTCGATGCAACATGAACAGGCAATTTGATATTGCAAGAGGATTGACCCGATATTATGCAATTTTCAGATGCGTTACCCAATTCAGGAACAGCGATTACCTGATAACCTGTTAAAGGATAATGTGTCGGACGTGGGTGGTTGAGTTTGAGATTACATATTTTTTGTTCAGATATGATATCATCCAGATGCCATGCATCCCAGATTTCTGGAGACAGATCCTGTTTTAAAGATTTTAACTCGTTCCAGTTTTTCTGAAACAGATTTTGTTTTGCATCTGTTACACCATTTTCTTTTTTTACCATGCGCAGCAATCTTATAAATTTATCAAGTTTTATTGACTGATCGCTCAATTGTTGAAAATCGACACTCTGATAATGACTGGCTATTTTTTGTATTGTTTTCATTAAATTCAGGGACTGTTTTTCCAGATTTTCTAATGGTTCTTTTTTGATATGCAATAATGTTCCCCATAAAATCTTTGCAAAAACATTTGCGTATTCATTGCGAAATTCTCTGGATTTGTTTAGGTTCTCAAATGCTTCAATTGATATTAACTCGTTCAGCGTATTGGTCAGCAGGGAATAGATCTCTTCATTGAGATGACTTTGATTGGGAAGATTCTCCACACATTTTTTCATATTTTCGAGTTGCTTTATCAAAAATATTTCTGTGTCATCTTCAGTGTGAAGTTTTTTTTTCATTTCGGTATTAAAACATGCAACCACTTGATAACATATTACATTTTCAGTATCTACTATTTTTATGCCATCCTTTTTATCAAGGATGTTTAACGCCCTTGTATAGGATTTACATTTTTTTTCACATTGGGACTGCATTGCCTCATCACAAAGATTATAATAGTTGACCACTAGTTGATACTGCGATATCATAGATTTATAAATGTTCTGAAATATTTTGTTTTTATTATACATTTTTAACCTGTCAAGTTTTTTATACAACTTGAAAAGATTTGTGGCCTGACTTTTGGCTTGTAGAGCTGATTCATACGTTGAAATTTTTTCTTCAATTGTCTTGATAATATCAATCTTGTCAATTATTTTAAACGCCCATTTGTTCATAAGATCAATGAGTTCATCTGGTAAAGGGGTGTTAATTGGATCTTCATTAAACCTTAATAGCGGCTCATAATATCTATTTTTTATTTTATCTATAACCAGTTGTTTCAACTTTGAATTATTTTCTATAGGTTCGCATGTTGAATTCTTATAAGTATCGTCGGGTGATACGTGATCTAAAGGTGTACATAATGTATTTAGATAATCTATATCAAAAGTTGGTTGATCTAAAGCCACGAGAATCCTATAGCATATTATTTCTGGCATTTTTGAAGATCGTCTGGGACTGAATTTATGGGCTGTTGAGAGGTATTTATGGGCCTTATCAATGGCATTCAATTCATAAAATCGTTTCCCTATATAAAACAAAAATTTATATCGTTCGATGCATTTGTTGTCGTCATAATCATTGACAATTTTCAATAAATCTGTTTTGTTATCAGTACCTGTGATCCTTTCTTGATAGTTTTTGTTACATATTTGAGAGGCTACTGAAAAATAATATTGGGCTTTTCCTCTAGAATTCAGTTCTTCAAAACGTTTTCCCATATAAATGTAAAAAATATATGCGTCCTCACAGTTATTTTTGTTAAATTCGTTGATAATTATTTCAAAATCTATATCATTTTCAGTGTTGTTAATTCTTTCTTGATAATTTGAACAAATATTTGCTTTAGCATAAGGTGTAACTGGGGTGCATAATAAAAACAAAGTAGAAAATATACATAAGAGTTTTATTGTTGTTATTTGCATAAGTTTACCTGTTATGTTTTATACTGTGTACTACATATTTATATTATTTGTTGACTCCTATGACAATATCATATGATTCATATCGGAACAAATCATTTTTGTTATTGACAAAACATTATTATTTCTCTAAACGTTTATTTATGAAAATGTATTTTATATATAAAAAACAAGAACGAGGAGACAAGGTAGTTGATCAGAATGGAAACATACTGACCATCTATATATTTCATACATTTTCAAGGTAAAAATCAAGAAATCTATAAAATATAAATAAATATGTACTACAGCAAGGCAGAAATAATGCCCCGGTTTTGCAAAACATAAAACCCTTATTATTCAGAAGTCCAGGAAATTATAAACCGGGGCATTATTTCTGCCGTGCTGTAGTACGTATATACTTTTTAGGATTTACCAATGAACAATCAATCAATATTCATAATGTACAGCACACCAAATGAAAAGTTTGTAGAAAGTTTTGTTAGAGAGTTTGAAAACATTAATAGAGACTTGAAGTTCAAATTGCTTCTTCGAGATAACATTCAACTTGAAAAAGAACTAAAAAAACAATGCGAAGAAAGCGTTCGAGATAGCTCAATTTGTGTATGCTTTATTGGAGAAAAATTTGAAGAAGGATCAACCCAAAGCCATGAATTATCTTTTGCCAAAAAAAATGATGTTCCCATTATATTATGTTCATGTCCGAATGCAACTGATGTTAATAGATATAATGCTCTTTCTGAGTTTAAGGATAAGCATATTTTTAAGTTACAAACAGAGAGTATTGAAGATGCAAATTTTTATAAAGATGTTAATAGAATCTACAGTAATATTTCAAAAGTATTAAATGAAAATATTGAAAAATCGAATAAAGAACAATTATTAAATCAGAAAAATAGTATTGAAAAAGAATGGAAAGACAAATATGACAAGCTGGAAAACGATATTGAAAAGGAAAGGGAAGAGAAATATACCAGATTGGAAAATAATCTCAACGAACATAATGCCCTGTTGAAAAAATTCCTTAAAAATAATCGGAATTCTTGGTACTGCTATATTATTGTTATTGTTATTGTTATACTTGCTGTTATATTAGCAATAATGAATCAAAATTCTACAATTAATGATCTAATTCAGAAAATGTCGTATCGAGAAAAGCAAAGCAAACAGATCGTAGAAAATAATAATCATCTATTACAATTAAATGATAATCTGAAAATAACAAATAAAGATCTCAAAAAAAAAACGAATCTATATTATGTGCCTACCAGGCACTTTCAACAAGAAACAAATCCGACTTTATTTCGTTGTTAAAAAAAACAATTCTATCAGCTAAAAAATCACCTACATGGTCAGCAAAACATATTTTATTCAACACACTGGCCAGACAAGAAGAGATCGTCTTTAATATTGAAAAACATAAAAATGCAGTATTGACAGTGGCGGTTGATTCTGCTCAAAAAAGAAAATTGATTATTACAGGTGGCTCAGATGGATACATTTATTTTTTGCAAATATATCATTCAAAGTTGCCATATAAAGACTATGAATTATACCTTGACAGTCATCCCATTACCGGATTGGCGATTTTAGAATACCGACATAATAAATGCACAATTGTTTGTGGCAATAACAAAGGTGATGTTTATGCCTGTCATATTCCGCTGAATAATTTTATCTTTCCAAAGACCCCTCTAAAACATTTCGAAAATGTTTCAGATCTCCAGTGTCAACATGGTATTTTTGGTATTGCAAAAAAACAGGGGGATAAAATATTGGCAATTGGTTGCTTTGATCAAATTTCATTATTCACATATCAAAAGCAGGATAAGATAAGTTACCAACCAATGGGGAAGGCGACTATTGATGGGGATGAATATTTTACAGCCATGTCATTTGGCCCGGAGAATTCTCCATATTTTGCATGTGGTACACAAAATGGTCACGTTCAGTTGTGGAATATCAATGATTTTCCTGACAATCCCATTGAAATGAAAAACAATCATGCAACAGAAATAAAAACCATAGCTTTTCATCCAGAAAAAGAGCAGATATGTGTTGGTGGTCTGGATAATGCAATCAGTATATTGCAGCTTGAATCATCCTCATTGACACAGATTTGCCAGATTCCCATGAAACATGGCGCATTGGCATTATCTTACGCGCAAGAAGCACCACGACTGTATATTGCATCAAGTCAACCGATAATCAATATATTGAATACCAATTCAAATCTATTGAATAAAGACGATTTAAACCCTGGCCATACCAATCATATTTCATTTATTTATCCTGTTGAAAAAAATGCGATTCTTACTGGAGATTATGATGGCAATATCAAATACACCCATATTTTTCGACCGACCCCATTATCAAGCACCACAGAGTTGAGCATGGATATACAGTATATTGATTTTATTTCAACACCTGACTCACAAAACGCAAGGATTGTTGCAGCAGGTATTGAAATAACACCTGATTTCCAAAAAGAAAATAATATCTATTTATTTGAGATGACTAATAATTTGAAAATTTTTCCAGGTGAAACAATCATTCAAAAAAATGGCACAATTACAGATATTGATATCAATAGTAAAAACGAAATTTTATATTCTACTGATTATGGAATCATTGGTGTGTCACATCTATATACAGAAACTGGTTTCGATGATTTGAAATTTATTCGCTCATATCATGACAATCAGTTTGTAACAGGAAATGAAAAAGAAATTCATCAATACACAGTGGAAAATAATCAAATATCTCGAATTAAAACAATCAGATCATTTAACAAAGATGACAAAGACACAATTATTACATGCCTTGATGTCCATTCTAAATCGCAAATGATTGTTTTTGCCACAAACAAAAATAAATTGTATATAAATGAAGACAACCCCATTGATATTCATACAACATTATACAGTATATGTTTTTCAAAAGATGGCAAACAAATATCTGCAGGCGATCAAAATGGACAGATATATCTTACTGAAACTGGTAATTTGAAAGCTTTAATTGACAATCCCATAGGAGATAACAGCAACACAGGTCGCGTGATAGGCATTGCATTCAGTCCATCGGATAGCGACTTATTTGTTTCATCTGCTATAAATCGGTCTCTCACTGTCTGGAGCATCTCAAGAAAAGAAATACTTGGAAGAATAACCAACGCACATAAAAGCACAATTACAGATATCGTTTTCCACCCGCATGGCGACCTGTTGGTTTCATGCGGTAGCGATAAAACAATTCGTGTCTGGGCTATGAGCCTTAAACAATGGATAGACAAAGCTGATAGCCTGATAAACAATTATACCAATAATAAAAAGTGAGGAATAATTATGAACGAACCTTATATTATGTCAGAAAAAGAAATAACCTTAGAGCAATACAAGCTCTATGTAGAAATGGCTGACCGTGTCAGTGCAAGAAGGGCACAAACTAACAAGTTTTATATTGCCTTGTTGACAGCCTTATTGTTGATTCTGTCTACTATTGGAGAAAAAAACTTGTTTTCAAGTTATCAAACCCAGGTATTTATACTGGTATCACTGGTCGGTATTGTGCTGAATATTATTTGGTTTTTCAACATTCTATCATACAGACAATTAAATCGTGGAAAATTTGAGGTCATCCATAAAATGGAAGAAAAGTTACCCTGTCAGTGTTATAAAGATGAGTGGGCAGTATTGGGTGAAGGCAAAAACAGTACTGTATATCGGCAACTTTCTAAAGTTGAATCGTATGTGCCTGTAATCATGGGGATACCTTATGTTCTTTTATGTTTGTATACCCTAAATATTCTATTCATTTGATTTATCAGAACCCCATTTTCTCAATATATCATTTAAGGTGTTGTGCTGTTGCTATGCACCAGATTTATGGAAACAATTCATCATTTGATTAAAGATACAGCTGATAATGATTTAATGAAAGTCATGGATCAGATAAAGATGGAAATATCAACAGACAGTGTTGCCCTGAGTAGTAGTCAAAATGATTTAGAAATCTTAAAAGCAGATGTCAGTCAGGGCGACTTCAGCTACACAGATATCAACGATATTGCCATTGACAGTATTACTGCGCAAGGAAGTATTGCGATTACTTCAAAGACACAATCCATTCTCGACAGTG
>Ga0272440_1003584_pt1 | contig 11501 bp, 5 predicted proteins | sample SSMMMBAug17_FD_192440 | JGI IMG/M metagenome (GOLD analysis project Ga0272440, IMG submission 192440) | Marine sediment archaeal communities from Little Sippewissett salt marsh, Falmouth, MA, United States - SSM-MMB-Aug17 | ecosystem: Environmental > Aquatic > Marine > Wetlands > Sediment ... | reverse complement strand
TTTAATCTATGTATTGGAAAAAAATCTTTTTATACAAATATACTTTCTGAATTTGATAAAACTCTTATAAAAATGAAATCAGATGGGAGTTTAAAAAAAATATATGATAAATATGGTCAGTAAATAGGGTAGTCCATAATTGGTAGTGTTTTTAATTGTAGGGTGGGGCTTGCCCCACCAAAATATTTTAGAATATAAGCAAGTTTTTGGTGGGGCAAGCCCCACCCTACATCATGAATCACTACTTGTTATGGACTACCGAATTTTGACCTTTCTGTATACTAAAGATTTATTTATAAAGATTTTGGCAAGTGCAAATATAAAAGAAAGTTTTCTAATATGTATAAATATTCAGTAATTATACCAGCATACAATGAGTCAGAGACCATTGGAGAAGTAATAAAAAAAATAATAAAATTATATCCTGATTTTGAAATTATTGTAATTGATGATGGTTCAGAAGATTCAACTGCCGAGCAAGCAATAAAATCAGGTGCAAAAGTGTATCGTCATCCATATAATATTGGAAATGGAGCTGCTGTAAAAACAGGAATAAGGCATGCAAAAGGTGATATTCTTATATTTATGGATGGCGATGGACAGCATGATCCTACAGATATTGCAAATATTATAAAATACTTCCCAGAATATGATATGGTTGTTGGAGCCAGACAAAAAGATTATCAATCAGGTATGATAAGAAAATTAGGTAATAATTTTTATAACATACTTGCATCTTATGTTGCTCAGTTTAAAATACAAGATCTAACTTCTGGCTTTAGAGCTGTTAAGTCTGATCTGGCATTATTATTTATATCCCTTCTTCCAAATACATATTCATACCCTACTACACTAACTCTTTGTGTTTTACGAAGCGGAAGAAGTATTAAATATACTCCAATAAAAGCTAAGCCAAGACAAAAAGGAGTCAGTAATATAAAAATTTTTCAACATGGTATAAAATTTTTTAATATAATACTAAAGATATGTACCTTATATTCTCCTCTCAGAATTTTTTTTCCAATAAGCCTTTGCCTTTTTACTACAGGAATTTTTTACTATTTATATACATACATCAATTTTAATAGATTCACAAATATGAGTGCTTTGTTATTTTCAACATCAGTAATAATATTTATGATTGGACTTGTCTCAGAACAAATAAGCCAGATGTGGTTTGCAAATTTTACAAATAATTTCAATAATTCTAAACCTATTTTTTCTGCCGGACATTAAATCCAAATGGAATATTTTTTTAACTTAATTTATACATAAAAATATCAATCTTCTTTTCTTGACTTTCACAAACATATTTTATAATTATTAATAGTTAATAAATAACTTATTTTGTATTTATTTTTTATGATAACTAATTAATATTTAAACTATTTTTTAATTATTTATAAGGAGTGAAATGAGCAGGAACATATTAATTCTATTTTTATTTATATTTCTGTCATCATGTGATTCAAACAATTTAAATTTTAATAATAATGAAAATACTCTTGACTCACAAAATAATTATAAAAGTTCAATAAAACAAAGCAGGAGTATAACTAATGATGGAAGCAGTTTTGATAATGCAAAAATCATATATCCATCTGTTTGTGTCTATGGTGATAATAACTGTAAAACTGTTGTTACCGATGGTAATATTCAATCCAAAGGATCATATAATTATTATAAAATGGCAATTGCCCAGGGAAGTATAATTAATATATATTCAACTGGAAAAATGTATCTTTCATGTTTAATGTTTGATGAAAATCATGGATATAATTTGAAAAAATGGATTGCAAATGGTGTTAAATATGATTCAATTGGCAATTTTAGTATTGAAAAAGAAATCTTAACAACTGGCATTTATTATTTTGTGATTTCCCAGTATTACAATAATGCAATTGGAAAATATCAATTAAATGTAAAAATACAAAATAAGGAAGGAATAATAACTTTTTGCGGGGACTTACAATGTAATAGCGATGAAAATTGCGATACATGCGAGCAGGATTGTCCAGTAGTTTGTGGAGATGGTCAATGCTGCAGTTCAGAAAATTCCCTTTCATGTATTGAAGATTGCCCCTCAGTTTGTGGTGATGGTCTTTGTTCTGGAGATGAAAACTGTCTTAGCTGCATTTCAGACTGTCCATCAGTGTGTGGTGATAACATATGTTTCAATGATGAAAACAGCAAAACATGCCTTGTTGACTGCCCTTCAACATGTGGAGACGGCTTTTGCACTGGTGATGAAAACTGCTTATCATGTATAAAAGATTGTCCATCTGTTTGTGGAGATAATTTATGCTGTGCTGATGAAAACAGTAATACCTGCCTTGTTGACTGCCCTACTGTATGTGGCGATAATAAGTGCGAGGGAAATGAAGATTGTCTTTCATGCCCGGATGATTGTCAAACCAGTTGTGGTGATGGATTGTGCTGTCATGATGAAAATAGCAGCAATTGTCTTAATGACTGCCCTTCATTTTGCGGTGATAGTTACTGTACAGAAAGCGAAACAAAGGTTAATTGTCCTGTTGACTGTAAGCCAGTATGTGGAGATGGTATATGCACTGGAGATGAAACCTGCGAAAATTGTATTAATGACTGCCCTGTAAGATGCGGAGATAGAATTTGTTCAATTTATGAAAATTGTGAAATATGTGCTGTTGACTGTTTAACTGGTTGTGAGTATTTAAATAGACCTGATTATGGTAATAGTTTCTCTGAAGCTGCTTCTATATATCCAACTGTTTGCACCTCAGATGATATCGATTGTAAAGAAACTGTTAAAAAAGGAAAAATTGAATATGTTGGACATAAAAATTTTTATAAACTGCCTTTAAACGAAGGAAGTGAGTTAACATTTTATACTAAAGGTACAATGAAGCTTTCAGGGCTGTTTTATAATGAAAATCATCAAAATTCACTACGAAATTGGATAAAAAGTGCTGATCTTTATGATAGTTATGGAAATATACATTTAACTATTACTGATATTGAACCTGGTACATACTTTTTTGTTGTTTCCCATTATTATGAAAGCAAAAAAGGTGATTATACATTATATGTCAAGCTTGTTAACAAATATGGTATAAATCTTTATTGCGGTGATTGGCTGTGTAATTTAAATGAAACAAGTATAACATGCCCTGGAGACTGTCCTGCAATATGTGGTGATTCTTATTGCTCTGAAGGTGAAAACAGTGCTAATTGTGTTATAGACTGCCCTTCAGTATGCGGCGATAAGGAATGTGCTCAAGATGAAAATTGTCTTAATTGTATTTTGGACTGTCCAATAACATGCGGAGATGGTATCTGTTCTGAAAATGCTGAATCACCAGCAAATTGTATTGCAGACTGCCCTGCAGTTTGTGGAGATAATATTTGTTCTGCGGGTGAAAACTGCATTACATGCTCACAAGATTGTACTTCAACTTGCGGTGACGGCTTTTGTTGTGAAGGTGAAAATTGTATAAAATGTTTAAATGACTGCCAGTCTTTTTGTGGAGATGGTATTTGTTTTTATGGAGAAACTTATGGACTTTGTCCTGTTGACTGTCCTGGCAGATTTACTGATACAATATATTCTATTGAAGGCAAACATTATGGGTATAACTCAGGCTCTGATATTCTTAAAGTTGGTAAAGATCAATATGATTTTAATAAATATTGGCAGTCTGCAGTAAAATTCATCAGGCCAAATGTGTCTGTTGTAGATAATGCAATACTTACTTTAACACCTGTTGATTTATCTTATTTAATTGATGACAATGAAAATATATATGAAAATGCGCTTAATCCTGATGCTCCTCGTAATTCAATTTTAGAAATAGATAATTTTATTCATGATAATTTATTTTATTATGATATTAATGGTGATAATGTTATTAGTACTTTTACAGATGGAATTTTAATACTAAGATACTTATTTAAAATTAATCAAAGCAATGAATTATTAAAAAACTATAATGGGATTAAAGTTATTACTAATAATTCAATTCGCAATTACATTAAAGCTATTAAAAATTACATTGAAGCCGGTATTATTCATGAAAATGGGAACCTTTTTGATATTGATTTAAATGGTGAAGAAGATGCATTAACTGATGGATTATTAATATCAAGATATATTTATGACTCAATAAATGTCTATGCATCAGATACTAATTTTGATAATATTACAGACTATAATAATACATTTCCAGAGCTCTACTCGAATTTTAGATTAAATGCATCAAATCAAGGAAAGCCTGTTAAGCTTGATATAACAAACGTTTTTAATGAAATGATAAGCTATGAAACAAAAACTCTTATTTTTAATAGAGAGGGGCATTATTTAGGCCCCAGATTGATAGAACCAGATTTAAAAATTGAATATCAGGCATATCCTAAATGTGGTGATGATTGTTGTAATGGTGATGAAACAGGATATTCATGCCCTGATGATTGTAATACTGGAAAAATTTACAGCATTTCTTTTAATTTTGATCCAAATTCTTATGATAAAGATGCTATAAACGTTAGATATGATAAAAATACGCCTGTTTTGATTCCTGAATGGAAAGCAAAACAGCAAAGTCAAGATGTTGTATATATAAGAAATATTAATCCTGTACTAAAAGTAAAGATACAAATATTTGAAGTTAAGCCATATGATAGAGTTATAAATATTACTGCGGTAAAAAAAACAGAATCTGATTTTCCAGATCCAGTTGAAACCTCCTTTTTTTTAGGGGCATATGAATCCATTTCTGATGAAATTGAAATAAAACTAAATGGCTCAACTGGTAATTGTTTTTCAAAATACTCATTTACATGGGTATGGTTAAAAAATGGCAATGAGCTTTTAAGTGAAACCAGCCATAATATATATGTTCTCTTAGATTATCCATACAGGCTTCCAAGTTGGAATCCAGAAAATATCTATGGAAATGACAAAGGCGAACTTCCCTGGACAAGGGGACTTTCATGGATTGCAAAGCATGCTGATAAAGTTACTAATATGAATGATTTGATTTCATCAATAACAACAGGTTGGTATGATACTATTTCAACAGATCATTATTATTCATATAATCCACAATTTTCAAGCACATATAAAAATATGGGGGATGCATTGGATTTTACATCTATGCTTGATAGATTAGAAAATGGTGCAGATGTTAATGATCCAAGAAATATAAATTGTTATGATGCCGCAAATTCAATAATACTTCTTGCAAATCTTGCAGGGGCTAAAGCATGGGGAATCCATCTAAATAGTATTCATACTAATGAACTATTATTTATTGGAAATTCCATACCCAAAAAATACCCTTTTGAAAATCATCATTTAGTTGTTTTGTATAATAATGACACTTACGATGATATAAACGCAGAAATTTCAAGGCATCCAGATAATTCTCCAGCTTTAATACCAGCAAAAGCATGGGATGCCAGCTATAAATTAGATTTTGATGGTGATCCATGGGAGCATGACCCTGAACATGACTATAATTACGCCATTGACTTAGACTTTAAACAATATTGCAAATTAGCTTTTTATTATGGAACTTCAGGTATTCTCGACCTTGAGCAATTAAGAGGCGGAAGCTGGGGCTTTTCTTACAGAACTTATATTATAGAAAAAAATAATCAGGAATAAAATATATGATTTCTCTTAACGACACAATTGCAGCTATCGCAACACCAGTAGGATCAGGCGGAATTGGAATAATAAAAATATCTGGTTTGGTATCTTTAAAAATATCTCAAAAAATTTTTAAATCTAAAGGAATATCAAATAATAAATTTAAATCTCACCATATGTATCTTGGATATATTATTGAACCTGAATCAAAAAAAATCATTGATGAAGTATTATATGTTTTTATGAAGGCCCCCAATTCTTATACTGGTGAAGATGTTGTTGAAATTCATACACATGGAAGCAGATTAGTACTAAATACAATACTTGAATTATTATTAAATGACAATCATATAAGGCTTGCTCAAGCTGGAGAATTCACTAAACGTGCATTCTTGAATGGAAAAATTGACTTAACAAAAGCTGAAGCACTACAAGACTTAATATCTTCAAAAACATATAAATCTCTATTAATGGCATCATCTCAACTTAATGGTTCTTTAAACGATGAAATCGAAAAAATTCGTTTAAATATCACAAATGCCCTTTCTCAAATAGAAGCTTCTATTGATTTTTTTGAGGAATGTGAAGAAATATCTTATGATAACATATGTCTAATATTAGATGAAGTTACTGATTTAATATGTAAATTATTAAATAAATATAAAGAAGGCAAAATATTTAAAGAAGGTATAAAAATTGTCATAACAGGTCAGCCAAACGTCGGCAAATCGAGCCTTATGAATTGCCTTGCAAATAAACAACGATCAATTGTAACTTCAATACCCGGAACTACAAGAGATGTTATAGAAGATTATATTGAAATTGATGGAATTCCTTTTTTTATAGCTGATACTGCGGGTTTACATAAAACAGATAATTCATTGGAAAATATTGGTATTGATCTGGCAAAGCAATATATTTCACAGGCAGATTTAGTTATTTTTGTAATTGACGCATCTAAAACAATTACAGAAAAAGACTTTCATATTTATAATGAAATCAGCTCAAAAAAAATAATTGTTGCTTTAAATAAAATTGACTTAGTAAAACAAGATCAAATTGCTTATATACCTGAAAATTGGAACATTGATTCATGCAAAATTTCAGCAAAATATGAAACCGGTATTGATATTTTAAAAAAACAAATCATTGATATAATCGGAATATCAGAAGGTGATCCATTTTTACATGAAAATTATGCTCCAAATCTTCGTCATAAAAATATTTTAGAAAATGTTTTAGAACTAATTAATTCTGCAAAAAATGGATTGATTTCAAATATAGAGCCTGATTTAATAGCAATTGATTTACGATTAGGACTTGACAAAATTGGTGAAATTGCAGGTTTTACTTATACAGATGATATTTTAGATCGAATTTTCAGTCAATTTTGTATTGGTAAATAGTTTAACTAATTTTTCATAATTTACCTTTGAATTATGCCGTGGATCCCTTGGAATTGATTTTAAAAATACAATTTCATATATGTCTAATTCTTCAAACATCCTTTTTACCTGTTCAATAATTTTATTTTCTTCGAATTTTGATAAGGCAGCTTCGGTTTCCAATGCAATATAAATGCGCTCATTTACATTAAAAATAGATGAAAATACTATTTTATCAATGGTCAATAATTCCTGTTCAATAGTCAGTGCAAAAACATATTTTTTATTAATGTTTAGAAAGCGGTTTTTTACTCTTCCATAAAGAAAGATATTTCCATTAGAATCGATTCGTCCAGCATCACCAGTTCTATGCCATAATTCACCCTGTGATAAAATTTTATTTTTTTGGAATTCATGGGGACTGCCGATATATTCTTTCAGCACATGATCACCGCTTACAATAATTTCTCCAGGGCTGTCGTCATTGATTTCATAATTTTCTAAAGATATATTATCTGAGATAACTATTGGTTCATCACATGGCTGAATAATTTTAACCTTTAATGAATCCACTTTTTTCCCTACTGGAAGTCCTGATTTATGATTCTGTTTAATATAATCATCTAAAGGGATAGAACTTACAGGCTCAACTTCAGTTGCTCCATAAACAACATGAACATTGGTTTCAGGAAAAGCTTGCTTGAGTTTAACAGCAAGGGGTTTAAATATAGGAGCTCCACCAGTATAAATATGTTTAAAGGATGTTGAAATATTTGTATTTACAAGATAATTTGCAATATTTTCAAAAAACGCTGGAGAACCAATAGATGATGTAATGTTTAATGTATTTATCTGATGAACCATTTTTTCAGGATCAAAATCCGCTGGTTTTGCAGGATTAAAGTCAGGCAAAACAGTAGTAATTCCCAGAGACATATTGTTTAATACAAATATAGGCAGTGTTGCAAGATTAATGTCATCTTGTCCAAGAGGCATATGCTCAATTAGTGCACTTCGCTGATTTAAAAGAAAACCATGAGTTCTTTTTGCTGCCTTTGGTGCTCCTGTGCTTCCTGTTGTAAAAGTAACAATAGCTTCGTCTTCTTTACTGACTGGTTCAGGTGTTTTTATTATTAGTTCATTAATGTCAGGACTTGAATTTGGTATTAATGAAGTTGATATAATTTTTATTGGTATTTTTCGAATAGCAGATGAAATTCTTAAAAGTTGAGCTTTTAAAGTTCCAATGAATCCAACTGGTTTAACAATGCTGCAAGCCATAGACAATCTGTTTTTGTCAGACCATGCATCAATAAAAACAAGCACAGCACCAATATATAAAATAGCAAGAGCAATCACATAAAGATCATAAGACATTGGGACAAAAACCAAAATTCTGTCGCCTTTTTTAAAACCAAGGGATTTTAATTTTTCAGATGTATAGATAACATCCTTATAAAGCTTTTTATAGGTTATTTTTTCAAAATGACTTTTAAAAAAAATGCCGCCATTTAGATAAATAACAGCCTGTTTTTCAGAATAATTCTTGCAGCTTTCTATGACTTTTGAGACAATATTGTTTGATTTCATATTTTCCTTTAAAGTATGTTTACAATCCCTGTAGCACCATTTATTTGGATTGTATCGTTATCTTTTATTTTATTTGTAATTCCTCGTAAACCAACAATTGTAGGAATGCCCATTTCTCTTGCAACTACAGCAGAATGAGATAAAACACTTCCTCTTTCAATGACAATTCCGCTTACTGATGGAAAAAGAGGAACCCAGCCCGGATCAGTACGCTTTGTTACCATTATCTCTCCATTAAGATTCGCATCTTGTGGACTTAAAACAATTTTAGCAGTGCCTTTAACTTCACCAGGGCTGCATGGAACTCCTTTAAATGAATTTTCACCAAGATCGCAGTCTTCTTCATTAAGATTATAGTCAGTTAATATTGTTACATAATTCTTTTTATAGATATCACCATAAAAATACATTCTTTCTGGCGGATCTTTTTGGAGATATTCTTCATGCGCTTTTTTTCGGATATCTATAAAATCATTTACAAGATCAATTCCTAAAAATCTGCCTTCAATCAGTTGAATAATTTCATCAAAATGTAAAAAGAAAATATCTTTAGGGTTTGATATTAAGCCGTCCTTTGTAAAATTTTGACCAATTGCATTGATCATACTTCTCATGATTCCAAATATTTTAGTTCTCATGAATCGAAGCTTTTCTCTGTTTTTAATGGCTTTTCTGGCATTTTTTAGTACATGATTAAAGACAGGTTTTAGAGTTGGGCTTAATTTTTTAAAAACAATTTCTTCGGCATTGGCGCGAATTGCTTTTTCTTTTTCTTCCATTTCTTTTAAATCAACAGGTTCCTTTTTTAAATAATTTTTTAATGTTGTAAACAAAAAGGCTGGATCTTCTTTGAGTGATGATTCTTCCAGTTTTAATTCACCCATACAGCGAAATCCATATTCTGAAATATAACTTTTTAATTTGTTTCTTATATCTGAATAATTATAATCATTTGATTCAAGAATTTCTTTTTGCAATTTAGCTTCACTTGAGCTTAGAAAATAATCCATCAATGGTTTATCTTTTCTAATCCAGTTTGATATTTTGATAATCTCGATAGTCGGCATAGTGCTTTCAACTTCACCTTCTCCGCATAAAAGGTCGTTTTGAATGCTTTCATTATTTTCAATATCCAATTTTTTCATTAATTTTGTTAGAAGTCCAAAGTATATCATAACATAAAGATCATTGATAATTGGAGCTTTCCAATTTTTTAGTATTTTAGGATCAATTTCTGCTTCATAAATTTGTAAAAGTTTTTTGTTAGAATAGCCTTCAAATTTTTCATCCATATATTTATAAGTAACACTGTTAAATGTATTGATAAATTGTTCTTTTGTTTTATCAAGTGCTTTAAAGCTTCCCAAAATTTTATATATACCGCGCAGCAATCTTGGAATTTCGACCAATAGTTTTTCAGACAGGCTAATAGATTCAAATGGATCAAATTTTGTGGGATTTTTAACACCCATCATATTATCCATTAATTCGCTGTTAAGTTTATAGCCGGGCAGCAACTGAAGGGTTTTATGCCAGCTGTTAATATTATAATATATAATCCCATCAATATAGCATAAAAGCGTTCTAAATGAAGGAGATAAGGCATCAATTCTATCTTCAGAAACTCCCATAGATGAATAAAACTGTCGATAAACAGTGTTATAACACATGCTTGCAAATGAAAAAGTAAAAGGACTGGTAATACCTGGATAACTTTCTATAATATTTGAATTATCAAGGATTGTTTTAGGGATATTTTTTTTAATTTTACTAAATGCTGTAATTGGTCGAGATTGGAGGATATATATGATTTTATCTTTTATACACCATTCTATATCTTGAGGCGAATGACCAAAAATTAATTCTATTGTTTCACCGATTTTTTTAAGTTCTAATACAGTTGATGATTCAAGGGATGGTTTTTCAACTTTATCAAAATCAACATTGTTTTTTTGAGTGCCATGACCAGCTTGAGAATTAAAACTAATCATCTCTTTTTTAGGAACAATTCTTTTTTCAACAATTTCATCTAATTGATCTACAATCCATGTATCAGAATCTAACTCTCCCGAAACAATACCTTCACCAATACCATAAGTTGAATTTATTAATGTTTGATCCACATCATTGTTTAATGGATTACCAGTAAACATAACACCTGAAATATCCCCAAAAATCATTTTTTGAATAATAACAGCAGGACGAACGTCTTTAAAGGGTATTTGATTAGCATATCTATAAAGCATAACTCGTTGTGAAAAAGCAGATGTAAAGCAGTTCTTAATACTTTCAAAAAGGAGAGCATCCATTTTAAGATACAGAAAACTATCAAGCTGACCTGCAAAAGAAAAATCTTCAGAGTCTTCATCAACTGCTGATGACCTTACAGAAAAATAAGACTTTTTATCACTTGAGATATGAGCTGTAACTTCATTGGTAATCATATCTTTTAGCTCTGATGAAAATTCTGTTTGATTTATCAAATCAGTGATGCGGCTTGAAAGTTTAATCACATTATTTTCTGAATTGCATGTTTCTGCAAGAATAGCATCAATTTTTTGAATATCTTTTCCCATAAATGTTTCAAAAAAATCAGTAGTTAAGACTATCCAGTCAGGTACTCTGATTTCACCTTTAGAAAGAAAAGCCATATTTCTGGCTTTTCCGCCAACTTTTGAAACATCAGGGATATCATTTATTTGATTGTTTGTATATATTTGTTGCATAATAACCTTTCTTAGGGGGATTTATTAAAAATAATTTACCTGTAGATTCAATCATAAAGATGTAGTGGACGCAGTGGACGCAGTGGACGCAGTGGACAAAGTGGACGCAGTGGACGCAGTGGACGCAGTGGACAAAGTGGACAAAGTGGACGCAGTGGACAAAGTGGACAA
>Ga0272440_1003583_pt1 | contig 11502 bp, 17 predicted proteins | sample SSMMMBAug17_FD_192440 | JGI IMG/M metagenome (GOLD analysis project Ga0272440, IMG submission 192440) | Marine sediment archaeal communities from Little Sippewissett salt marsh, Falmouth, MA, United States - SSM-MMB-Aug17 | ecosystem: Environmental > Aquatic > Marine > Wetlands > Sediment ... | reverse complement strand
GCCACGCACGAATTTTTCTAAAAATCAGATAGGGGGGCTTGCAACATGGCACAACGTGGAAGACCTCGAAAGCCGAAGCCGTCAATCGTGAGGGCCACCGCCGGGCGGCCAAGCTGCCCGGTCTGGTTGGGGCGAGAGGGTAAGGCTGAGTGGCGCCGGGTGACCATCGAACTTGACAAGCTCGGGTTGCTGTCCAAAGCGGATCGGGCTTCGCTTGTCGCTTACTGCGAAGCCTGGGAGGAGTTCGTCGATCTGTTGCGTAAGGTCCGGAAGGAAGGTCCGGTGCTTTACACCGATAAGGGCAACGCGATTCAAAATCCGGTCCTCGGAGCGAAGAACAAGGCGGCTGAGCGGGTGCTGAAATGCGCGGCACAGTTCGGGCTGACGCCGGCGGCGCGGACCAAGATTGAAGCAGCCAATGCAGGCGATGAGGACGACTTCTCAGCATTCGTACAAAGGCGGGCCTGATGCCAAGTGCCGCAACAAAAAAGCGGATACGCACGCGATCCGATGAGGCGGCAGTTGCTGCGGGTTGCTATTACGATAAATCTGCGGGCAAGCACGTCTGTGAGTTTTTCGAACGATTCCTGCGGCTATCGAAGGGGCAGTGGGCGGGCCAGGCATTCGAGTTGATGGAATGGCAAAAAGAAGATTTTCTAAAGCCGCTTTTCGGTTGGAAGAATCCGGACAAAAGCCGGCGCTTCCGGCTCGCATACATCGAAGTTCCCAAAAAGAACGGCAAGTCAGGGCTGTGCTCGGGCCTTGCGCTTTATCTTGCCGGGGCAGACAAGGAGCCCGGCGCTGAAGTTTACTGCGCAGCCGCCGACCGCGAGCAGGCGTCAATCGTATTCAACGAATCGAAAAATATGGTCAAAGCATCGAAGGCGCTTTCGAATTACGCCAAAATAACCGACAGCAAAAAGCGCATCGACTTTCCGCAGAATTCATTCATTCGGGTGATCTCGAGCGAGGCATATACGGCTGAAGGCTTGAATATTCACGGGTTAATATTCGACGAACTGCATGCACAGAAGACGCGCGAGTTGTGGGACGCATTACGCTACGGTGGCGCAGCTAGGCGCCAGCCGATGCTGCTTTCGATCACAACGGCGGGATGGGACACTACATCGATTTGCTACGAACAACACGAATATGCGCAAAAGGTTATTGATGGCGACATCGAGGACGTTGGCTTTTTTGGTCTGATCTATGCTGCAACCAAAGAAGATTCGTGGCAGTCTCCGAAGGTCTGGCGCAAGGCCAATCCATCGATGGGCGTGACGCTCAGCGAGCGCGATTTCAAGCAGGCGGCCAAGGAAGCCGCCGAAAGCCCTGTGAAGGAAAACGCATTCAAGCGCTATCGGCTGAACCTCTGGACAGAGCAGGCTGATCGGTGGCTGAGCACCGACAAATGGGCGGCGTGTTCGAAAGTCAAGGATGCTGTAAAGTGGCGTGAGAAAATGCTGCAGGAACTGGCCGGCTCGAGTTGCTATGCGGGCCTGGACCTCGGCAGTACATCGGACCTTACAGCCACGGTCTTGTTTTTCCCCGATGGTGATATTTTGCTGCCGTGGTTTTGGGTGCCTGATGCATCCTTGCAGAACTCAAAGAATCCCAACAGGGATCTGTATCGGACCTGGGTAAATCAGGGGTTTTTGAAGACGACGCCCGGGAATGTGACGGATTATGACTGCGTGCGTACGGATCTTAATGAAATCGGTGAAACCTTCCAGGTGCAGGAACTTGCCGTTGACAGGTTGTTCCAGGGTGCGCAGCTGTGCACGCAACTCATGGATGATGGTTTCGAAGTGATCGCATTCGGGCAGGGCTTCTTGAGCATGGCGGCGCCCTGCAAAGAGTTTGAAGAGCGTGTTTTGTCTGGCCGGTTTGAGCATGGCAATCATCCGATTCTGAATTGGATGGCATCAAACGTCAGTGTAGCTGAAGATCCAGCCGGCAACCTGAAACCCGTGAAGCCAAAGAAAAACAGCCCGTACAAAATCGATGGCATTGTGGCTGCGATTATGTCTATCGGTCGCGCGATGCTACAGCAGGAGGATGACTATGATGGCAACATCTTCGTCGTGTAATGCGCGCGATGAGTTGGGGATATCTTGTCCGCGGTGCTATGGAATACAGTGGCGTGTGTATCTAGTGCGCGGGCGCCGGGGATTCATCATGCGGGTGCGTGTGTGCAAAAACTGTGGGCATCGTATTCGTACGAAAGAGGAAATATATGCCGAGAAGTAAAAAAAAGTCCATATATGAACTTTTTGGCTTACATACCAAAGAAAATTAAAGAACGCCATGCCTTGCTTGCCGAAATACTGGCATGGAACTGGTATCGCGTCTTAAAAATGCATGGTCTGCTTTGTGGGGCAACACCGATGGCTGGGCGCCCGTTGCCAGTGATGGCAAGGTATCCACGGCGGCACTCGGTGGCGATGAGCGTTGGATGGCCATCGCCGCTTATTTCGCCTGTATCCGTAATATCGCTGAAGATGTCGCCAAGCTGCCGCTTATCACATATCGCCGCATGGACCGCGGCAAAGAGCGCGCCAAAGATCATTCGCTGTACAATCTCCTGAAAGTTCGTGCACATCCGCAGATTGGCAGCATCGGCCTGCGTGAAACGGTTATGAGGTACGCGCTCGGGTGGGGTAACGGATACGCGGAAATTCTTCGAACCAATTCAGGTGTCGTGTGGGGGCTGCAGCCGCTACATCCTCAATTTGTGAAGCCGAAGCCGGCGCCTAAAGGCGAAGTTGTCTACGAATACAAGCCCAACGAAAATGATTCGCGCGATATCCAGGCGGCCGACATTCTACACATACACGGTATATCGTCAGATGGCATTAGAGGATTGTCGGTCGCCGGATTCGCCCGGGAAACGTTGGAATTCGCAAATTCTTCGCAGACGTACGGGGCGAATATCTTCAATCGAGGCGGGCGCCCTGGCGGCATCATAACGCATCCAGGCAAGCTGCAGAAAGAAGCCAAAGACAACCTGCGGGAATCGTGGGAGAAGGCATACGGCGGGGCCAATACTGGCCGCACAGCAGTGCTCGATCACGGCGTTGATTACAAGCCGATCACGATAAGCCCGGTAGATGCGCAGTTTCTCGAAACGCGGCAGTTTTCTGTCGAGGAAATCGCGCGGTGGTTCCGGATGCCCTTACATAAAATCCAGTATTTACTGCGGGCTCAGGGCTGGAGCACGCTGGATGCGCAGAATACTGATTATCTCACAGACACGCTATCTCCCTGGCTGAATCGATGGGAAACCGAACTGAAAATCAAGCTGTTCGATGAGGGTGATGATTACTTTGCGGAACACCTGGTCACGGGCCTGTTGCGCGGCGATCACCGATCACGCAGCGAATATTACACGCGCATGTTTTCAATCGGCGTGCTGTCGATCAACGAAATTAGAAGCATGGAAAACCTGAATCCGATCGAAGAGGGCGGCGGGGATAAGCACTTTGTGCCGCTTAATATGACGCCGGCTGAATTTGCAGATTCGATCGTTGGAAACAAGCCGCAAGAGAAAGGCGAGAACAATGACGCCAACTAAATGCGCTCAAATGCATCTGGATGTGTGGAGTGTACACGCCGACTGGCTGCAATCGCAGATTCGGGCGCTCAAGATCGGCGCGCTAATGCCGAAACCTGAACGATCTGAAAAGCCTATCGACGGCAGCGGCTACACGGTATCGCAGCGCCTGGCGCTGATTCCGATTGACGGGCCGATGATGAAGGGGTGGAGCAAGTACGGCGGCACGTCAACGATGTGGGCGCGCAACGCGATCAGACTTGCCGACAAAAACAACGATGTTGATGCAATCATGCTGCACATCGAATCGCCCGGCGGGACGGTGGCCGGCACGGCAGAGTTGGCTGATGACGTGAGACGTACAAAGAAACCTATCCACGCGCATATAGACGACCTGGGCGCGTCCGCTGCTTATTGGGTGGCGAGCCAGGCCGACCGCATTTCCGTTAATCGTACGGGCTTCGTTGGATCCATCGGCGCATATGCGGCGATCTACGACGAGAGCGGGGCGGCTGAGCAGCAGGGAATCAAGGTCCACGTAATCTCTACCGGTCCATATAAGGGCGCCGGCGAACCTGGCGCGGAGGTCACCGAGGAGCATTTAGCGCACTGGCAGGAGATTGTAGATAAGCATTTTGAGCACTTCGAAACCGCCGTCCGGTCAGGTCGGCGGCTACTGAAAGCGCAGTTCAAGCGTGTTGCAGATGGCAGGATTTTTGATGCAAAGGATGCACAACAAAAAGGTTTGGTCGATTCGGTCGAATCTTTCGACTTGGCGATGTTACGCCTCAGACGAGCGGCAACATCAAAGTAAGGAGGAGGTACAATGCGTAAGAAGGCAGAAGTCGTAAAGGAATTGGCTGAAGTCAACGCCAAGATCGATGCGCTGCTCGCTAAAGATGAAGTAGCGGACGATGATGAGCAGGCGCTGAACGATCTCGATGCCCGGGCCAGCGCTCTTCAGGAAGAGTCAGCACAGGCCGAACGCCGCGAGGAAATCGCTGAGCGCAATAAGGCGCGCCAGGCTTTTCTGGAGGCGCCCGCAAGGGAGCCTGAAAGCCCGGTGGCGAACAGCGCTGCCGTATCCAGTGGCCTTACGGATCTCCGCGAGCGGGATCCTCAAGGTGGATACGCGCGATATGACGATTTCCTGCGGGATGTGCGCGAGGCGTGTGATCCGACACAACCTAAATTGAGTGACAACCTGCGTGTGATTCAGGCCGCGTATGGCCAGAACGCTGAAGCCGGCAGTGAGGGTGGCTTCCTGACGCCTCCCGACTTCAGCAACCGCATCCTGGAAAAAAGTGCTGGCGATCTGCCGATTATCGAGCAGTGCGACCGTCTGACGCTCAGCGGCAACAGCGTCGTGATCACCGGCATGGCCGATCATGACAAGAGCGGCACCACATACCGCCACGGCGGGATCGTGGTTTATTGGGTGGGCGAAGGCGAATCGATCACGCGCTCCAGTCTGAAGTTCCGCCAGATCGTGCTGCGCCTTCACAAGATGGCCGCGCTTTCGTACTGCACCGAAGAAGAGCTGCAGGATGTGGCGAACTTCGGATCGCGGCTGATGGCAAAACAGGCGTCCGGAATTCGCGACGAACTGCTCGAGGCCATTCTGTTTGGCACCGGCGTTGCGAAGCCTTTGGGTGCGTTCGTTGGCACCTCGCCTTGTGTCCAGCAGTCCGCTGAAACCGGCCAGGCCGCTGACACCATCGTCGCGGAAAACATCATCAACATGAACTCCGTGATTCATTCCCCGAGCCGCAGCCGTGGCGTGTGGCTGTACAACGGCGAATGCCTGCCGCAACTCGAAGCCATGGCGCTGAGTGTTGGCACCGGTGGCGTGCCTGTCTTCATGCCTGCCGGTGGTTTGTCTGACGCCTCGTATGGTCGCCTCAAAGGGCGCCCGGCATTCGAAACCGATCACTGCGAAGCCCTGGGCGACGCCGGCGACCTCGTGTTTGGCGACTTCAGCCAGTATCTGCTGGCGACGAAGGGCACTGTTGACACCGCGATGAGCATTCATCTTCGGTTCGACTATGCGGAAACCGCTTTCCGCTCCATGTTCCGTGTTGACGGCCGCCCGGCCTGGGACACCAATCTTAAGCCTCGCAAGGGTGCGAGCACTCGCCGCGTAAGCCCGTTTGTGAAGCTCGCTGCGCGCACCTGAGTCTGATGACAATCCAGCACGCTGCGGAGGCGTAGCGGGCTACTGAAAACCACGTGATAAGGAGTAAAGCCATGAAGCTTCTGGAGCAGATTCAGATTCATCCCATCTGGCCGGGATACGTCGTTGACGATGCTGACGACGATACCGTAGCAACCGGCGATTACGTATCGCTGAAAGACTACGAAAACCTGCTGGTTCTGATCGCATTCAATGACGGTACGGCAACCAGCGGTGACATCGATATCGAAGTGTATCAGGCCACCGACAACTCGGGCACCGATGCTAAGGTGTTGAATGCGCTTCAAACGGGCAGGATCTACAGCAAAACGAACGCAACCACGCTGGCTGCTGTAGGGCAGTGGACGAAGGAAACTCAGGCTACCGCCGATGAAATCTACGACGATGAGACCAGCGGCGAAAAGCTGGGCATGATCGCCTGTGAGATCAACGCAGCCGATCTCGATGCCGATAACGGTTTCGATCACGTACGCTGTGATCTTGACACCGTATCTTCGGCAAAGCTGGTCTGCGGCCTGTACATCCTCGGAAATCCGAAGTATCCGGCGGCGCCCGATCTGATGAAATCCGCGCTGTAAGCCCATCTGAAACCCCGGCACGCGTTTTCGTAGTGGGTGTGCCGGGGAAGTGATTCATGGAAAGGAATTACATCATGATTAACCGACAGCAACCCGGGCGCCTGTATTCGAAATGGAACAGCGGCAATCTTGTCGTTTATCCAGGCGATGCAGGGCCGGGCGATGAGTATTTCGTTGATGCAACAAATGGGGCAGACACGAATAGCGGCGAATCCTGGGAACAGGCGCTCGCTACGATTGACGCAGCCGTGGGCAAGTGCACGGCCAGCAACGGCGACAAGATCTTTGTTGCGCCGTACCACGCCGAGAACCTGGCCGCAGACAGCGCGATTGACATCGACGTTGCCGGCGTATCCGTGATTGGTATCCGCGTTGGCCGCCAGATGCCGACGCTGACAGCTACCGCGGTAGCTGGCGACTGCAAGCTCGCGGCCAACAACGTTACGATCCAGAATCTTTGCTTTGTCGGTGGCATCGACGCCACCACGGGCGTGATTGAGGTCACCGGCAACGACTGTGCCGTACTCGACTGCGAGTATCGTGACAGCACCGGACAGGCCACCGATATCCTCGTTACGGATAACGCGCTGCGCCTGCTGATCGATGGATTCCGCGTAATCGGCGCATCTGCGGACGGTGGCGACACCGCAATCATGCTGGATGAGTGCGATCACGCAGTGATTCGAAACTGCTACATCATCGGCAATTTCGACTTGGGCGCGATCGAGTGCCGGACCACGGCCAGCGAAGATATCCGCATCCACGATTGCACGATCAAAACATACGGCGGCGAAGACCTCGGCATTCTGGATACGATCACCGGTTCCACCGGCCTGATTGGCCCGAATGTCTTTATGATGCTGAAGGACGACGCTGCGAACATCACCGAGGCCGTCACCGGCGCCACATTCACCATCTTCGACGTGGGTGTGCATGTTGCCAATAAGGCAGGCCAGAAATCCCTGGCGATCAACTGGACAGCCGCTGCTGATAGCTAAGGGGGTTATGTATGTCACTGGCTCCAAAACTCCCTGAGATGGGCACCGATGCCGCTGGCGAGAACACATACGCCAACGTCATCAACGGTATTGCCCGGGAATGTCACAACTTATCGGTCTACTGTGCCACCAATCCAGCGATCGTCTCGCTGGATGGTGGAACAACCGATCATTTGTATGTCAACGCCGGTGAGCAGTTCGTTTTTCACGGCCTGGTAATTCCGAAGGGTGCTGTAATTCAGGCCAAGAATGGCACAGCCGGAAGCAACTACGCAACGCTATCGCTTGCCGTGTGGTAGCGCGATAAAGGGGGAAACGATGGGCTTACGGCTCAGCGCTGCGCCTGCCACCGAGCCCGTAACGGCAGCGCAGTTGAAAGAACATCTGCATTATACAGCATCCGACCAGGACGACCGCATTGCCGCGCTGATATCCGCAGCGCGGCAGGCCGTCGAATCGGAAACCGATCGGGCGCTGTTCACACAGACGTGGGTGCTCAGCCTGGATGCCTTTCCGTCTGTGATCGTGGCGCCTCGCCCGCCTCTGCAAAGCGTGACCTCCATTCAGTATTACGACACCAGCGGCACACAGCAGACGCTGGACAGCGAGCAATACCAGGTAGATACGGCCTGCGAGCCTGGCCGTATAGCGCCGGCTCGTAATTGCGAATGGCCGTCAACGGATCCGGAGACACTCGGGGCTGTGACGGTTACATACGTGGCCGGGTGGGATGATGCTGATGACATTCCGGACGAACTGAAACACGCGATAAAGCTGATTGCCGGGCACTGGTTCGAAAACATTCAGGGCGTGGCTGACGTGTCACTGAAGCAGGTTCCCTTTGCCATCAGAACACTACTGAATCATTGGTGGATGCCTTCATGAAAATCGGTCGCCTTCGAAATTACGTCAAGCTGCAAACGCTGACTGAAGGGCGTGACGCTGACGGCGGGTACACGCGCACCTGGGGCGATACTGCGCAGATATGGGCATCGATTAAGCACCGCAAGGGGGTGGAGATAGAGCGACAGAACAGCATGATGGCAACGGCCACGCATTTGATCACGATTCACTACAGATCAGGCGTGACGACCTCGAACAGATTGACGTACGGTTCGCGTACATTCGGGATCCTGGATGTGAATAACGTCGAGGAGCGTAACAAGTGGATGGAGCTTGAATGCATTGAGGAGGTTTAGCATGAGTCCGAGGCGCCCGACTACTGACGAATGGAAGACGCGAATCGTTGCCGCGGTTATTTTGACGGCGATTGTAAGTTTGTGTGGATGGGCAATCGCTGGCGTGCATTCATTGGAGGTCCGTCAGGAGGGAACTGAACGGGATACCGAATACCTGAAGAAAGGCGTGGATCGCGTAGAGCGAAAGTTGGACAGGTTACTTGAGAAGTTTCCTCGTTAAAAGGAGTTCTGTCATGGAATGGATCGCAGAAAACTGGATGCAGCTGCTCGCCGTCATTGGCGGCGTGTTCGGCATTGCTCGTACAATCGTGGCGCTTACGCCAACGGATAAAGATGACCAACTACTCAAGGTAGCTGAAACGAAGTGGGAAACGATCGTCGGCGTGCTTGCATTAATCCTCGGCATCGACACTACGCAGGGGGTCGGAAAGAAGGGTAGTAAACCGCGCACATACACAATGCCATTATTGGCTATTGTTGTCTTGCCGTTCGTGCTGTCTGGATGTTTCGGGCCAAAGACACAGGCAAGCCGGGCAGTGTCAGCGATGGAAGTCAGCGCGATTCAGTATTCGAAAAACATGAATGCAATGGTGGACGCATTCATTGCCGATTACCGGGAAAACGCTTTGGCGCGCATCGATGAGGAAACCAACGCCGCGCTGCAGTCGGTGACGAAGCCTGACGGTAGTATCAACATTAAAACGGCTCAGGCGATCCTGAATAAGAAACTGCAGGATTACGGCACCGTGGAACGAAAATGCATTGAGATGCGCCGAAAACCCTTGGAAGCATACAAGGACATTGAGCATCTATTGAAGTACAGCGAAGCACTGCAGGAATACTTCGGGCAGCAGGCCAGTACGGCAAAGATCCTCGAGCATTCAAGTGATGAAATGCTGAAGGTGCTGGATCGATTCGTTGCGGGCAAAGCTGAAAAGGGGGAAAAGTGACATGGCTACACTCGAACAGGCTCAGGCAAGATTGCGGGAGCTTGGTGTTCCGGAAGAAGACTGGACACCGGAAGTGCTGAAGCGCTTCCAGTGGGCGCCGAGTGATCCGTTGAAGGATGTTGTTGTCGAAAACGCAAAGACGGCGCAGGAACTCAAAGACGACCTGGCGCTGCTGAAGGAAGAAGCCGAAGCCGCCAACGTGCCGGCCAAGATTATCAGCAAGATCATCCAGTTCGGCGCGCATGCAATCGGAGTGTGAAGCTGGCATACAGAAAAGGGGAAATCATGCGAAAAGCATTTATAGCGGGGGCACTATTCGGAGCACTGCTGTTTATTGCTGCAATCTGGTTGTGGGGTACACCGGCCGCGGCAGGCAGCAAGGATGAGCCGAAGGGTAAACCAGTGATGGATATCGTCAATTGGGACATGGGAGACGGCGATATTCGTAAATACGCAGTTTTCTACACGGAGCATCAGTTCCGCCTTCAGGAGATCAAGCGACTGAAGCCGTGCAAGGATGGGCAGTGTGCACCGAAGGATGCAGAAGGGTTTCTGGTGCCGCCACCGAAGGATGCAGAAAAGAAAGTAGGCATGTGACATGGCGAAGCTCGGGACAGGCGCTGTGGTGGGGTTTGCATTGTCCGGATTCACCGGCGAGATCCTCGCTATTGCCTGGACCGATATTGCTCGGGAAGCGCATGCCGTTGATTTGATGGACGCGGAAAACTGGAAGGAATTCGTGCCGGATGACCTGACGGACGCTGGAGAACTGCAGTTGGAAATCGCATTCGATCCGGATCAACAGCCGCCGGTTGTGGATGACACCGAGACTATCAGCGTGCGCATACCAGCAAGCGGCGGCTTTAAGGAACTGAGTGCAGAAGGCTTCGTGCAAAGTTGGCGATGGTTGGCGTCACTGGAAGACAAGATGCGGGCCGAAGTCGTGTGCAAGATGACCGGTGCAATAAATACGACAGCAACACTGACGTTGATGAAGAATGACGATGGTGACCAGGCGTACAACGACGACGGGGATCTGGCATACGTGGCGTGAGGTGATTCGATGGCGTGGAACGTGGGACAATTCTTGAGGGCTACAGCCGCGGATGCCGCCGAAAGCATCACCTCAGCTGCCATGCGTGTCGCGCTGGGCCTGAAAGAATTCGCAACCATGAATCCACCTGTGCCGGTGGACAAGGGTGGCACGAATGCAACGACCGCAGCAGGCGCCAGGGCGAACCTGTCAGCGGCCAGCACTTCACACAAAGACAGTCACGATCCAAATGACGGCAGCGACGCCCTGGACACCGCAGCACCGTCAGAACTCGCTGCTGTACAGGTGGCGGCCGTCGGCACATCGCATTCGCTTGCCAGGGCAGATCATCAGCACCAGATCCAGCACGGCATCACAGACAACCATGTGGTGACGGTAGACGGTTCGCCATCAGATGATGAATACGCCAGGTGGACCGCCAACGGGCTTGAAGGCCGTACGGCATCGCAAGTGCGATCTGATATCAATGTAGAGGACGGGGCAGACGTAACGGATGGAGACAACGTCGCGGCGGCAGGGGCGGTGATGGAGTCAGACACTTCAACGGCGTCGATGGGCTTCGTAATCGACGAGGACGATATGGCATCTAACCTCGATACAAAGGTACCGACACAGCAGTCGGTCAAGGCGTATGTGGATGCGAGTGGTGGTTCTGGTGACGGCATCGGCGCTATGGCAATGTGCTGGGGGAATTAGGCAATGCGTGGAATAGTTTTGTCTTCTACTACAGACACGTTAAAAATAGAAATGACGGAATCACCGTCCACGAATCCGCGAGCGGTCGTGACGTATGCGGATAAGACATCCTCCGCGTTTACTCCGGGCAAGCAGACCACGGAAGTTGCGGACGCCTCTACAACAGCGATTTGCGCTGCTCCAGCAGCCAGTACGCAGCGTGTGATACCGTGGGTGTGTATTCCTAATGTAAATTCGGCAACGATTACACTAACGCCCAAAGTCGATGAAAATGGCACCT
>Ga0272440_1003582_pt1 | contig 11503 bp, 8 predicted proteins | sample SSMMMBAug17_FD_192440 | JGI IMG/M metagenome (GOLD analysis project Ga0272440, IMG submission 192440) | Marine sediment archaeal communities from Little Sippewissett salt marsh, Falmouth, MA, United States - SSM-MMB-Aug17 | ecosystem: Environmental > Aquatic > Marine > Wetlands > Sediment ... | reverse complement strand
CCAGTAACTCAAGATCAGTTTATTACCGGGGTTTTTGTCCACCATTAAGAAATTCGACCTTTATTCCCCCTTCCTTATGACAACGTAGCACATATAGACAAAAAAAGCACAAACTTTGAGCTATAAACGCTTTCTTAATTTTCATGCTTGGGGGTGGCCAAATGGGTCATGATAGTTTATAATGTTTTATTATAAAGCAATTTATTATCGTCCAACTTTGGTTTTTCCAAACGCGTGATGTGGGTGTCCGTGTGAGTCAGTGATTGTCCTCCTGACTTGGAAAAACCAAATAATGCGCAAAAAACATTCAGATATTTCGATATTTCAATGTAAAGATTGATGAAGTTCGTATTTGGAATACCGCTAGAACCCAAAAAGAAATCCAGAAAAATATCGGAAACTACTTAACAGGAAACGAAACCGGACTGATGGTCTATTGTACGTTTAATGAAAGCTCAAGAAACATCATTAATTATCAAGGTGTGACCAACATTCTTCCCTAATTTTTATCCATAATGGAATGTGTAATATCAATAATTGGCTGCTCTCCAAACTGTTGACGCTCATCTTCATCTTTCCACATATGATTCGCTTCAATTCGTCTAAATAATTTATTGACTCTCCAAATCAGATAACCAGAAAAAATACCAATAACAGCAAAAGTACCAAGAATTAAAGGTAACATTAAGATAAACATTATTACACCCAAAAGACCTAATGCTAAAAAAGGCCAGGGTAAAAATTTTATCTGGCTTGAATCTATTTTTTGTGTCATATTTATTCCTCCTTCAAAATAATAAAGTATACTTTTTCAGTATATGAATAAAAACTTATAGACAATCTGTATTTATGTCAAGAAATTTCAACTGAATTTATTTCAAGAAATTTCAACTGAAAATTGAGCATGCATTGCATTTCAATCCAGAAAATGATACACAATGAGATCTAACAATAACAAAGGAGAAATAAATGAATCAAACTGTCAGATGCCATGCGCGAATTTCTGGAATTGTTCAAGGGGTATGTTATCGAATGGAAACGCGTCGCGCTGCAGATAAATTAGGTGTTAAGGGATGGGTAAAAAACCGATCTGATGGTACTGTTGAAGCTGTTTTTGAAGGTTCTCAGGATGCTGTTGAACAATTAATCAATTGGTGCTATTCAGGCCCCAGGCATGCCAGCGTAACTGATATCGAAAAAAACTGGGAAGATCCATCAGATAGTTATCAATCCTTTGATATTGTATATTAACTTTTATGTCCAAATAATTCGAGGATAATACATATGAATAATCATTTAGAAAATCTTCATGATATTTTTGAGGAACAACGCAGAGCTTTCTTAAAATATGGTCCCCCGACCCTGGCCAGTAGAACGATAGCGTTGAGCCAGCTTGAAGAACAAATATTGCTATATAAAAATGAAATCGCACAGGCGATTTCCAGTGATTTTGGGCATCGTTCCTATCATGAAACCCTCATGGCTGAAATTTTTGTATGTATTAAATCTATTCATCATACAAAAAAATATCTCAAAAAATGGATAAAACCCCGCAAACGTCCTGTTCCCTGGTACTGCCGTCCAGCAAAAGCCAAAATTCATTATCAGCCTTTGGGTGTTGTTGGAATCATGTCTCCCTGGAACTACCCATTTCAATTATGCTTTGGCCCGATGATAGCAGCGCTAGCTGCTGGAAATCGGATTATGCTGAAACCATCAGGAAGAATGCCCGAAACATGCAAAATAATTGAAAAAATTATTACAAGAGTTTTTGAACGTCATGAAGTTGCTGTTGTTTATGGTCAGGGTGTGAATGATGCATTTATTCAGTTGCCATTTAATCACCTGCTATATACAGGATCAAGCCAGGTGGGGAAAAAGGTTATGCGTGCAGCATCAGACAATCTTACGCCTGTGACCCTGGAATTGGGTGGTAGATCTCCGGTAATTATTGCCCAGGATTATCCAGTTCAAAAGGCAGTAAACAGCATTCTGACAGGAAAATTGTTCAATGCCGGGCAAACGTGTATTGCAGCCAATCATACATTTGTTCACAAAACGCAGATCAATCTATTTGTAGAACATGCCATTCATGCCATTCAAAAAATGTATCCCACTGCTTTAGACAATGCAGATTATACCAATATTATTTCTAAAGAACGTTATGATATACTTCGCGATATGATAGAAGATGCCAAATCAAAAGGTGCAACGATTTATCAGCCACATGAAAAAGAGCTGCTTCAATCCAACAAACGAAAAATTTTGCCTACTCTTATTGTAAATACCACCAATGATATGAAAATAATGCAAGAAGAAATTTTTGGTCCTATTCTACCTGTTTTATCTTATGAAACATTATATGATGTGATTGATAACATTGCCCATAATCAACGCCCTTTGGCTTTATACTGTTTTACCGAAGATCAAGAAACAATGGATACCATCCTCAGAAGTACCATTTCTGGCGGAGTATGTATGAATGATACACTCCTCCATTTTATTCAGGATGATTTACCTTTTGGTGGTGTTGGGTATAGTGGCATGGGCAGATATCATGGATTTTATGGTTTTGAAACTTTTTCCAATTTAAAAGGGGTGTTTTATCAAAGTCGGGTTAATATTATGAGTTCGTTGCGCCCTCCCTATGGACGTTTATTCAAATCGGTGATGGATTATTTTATTAGCTAAGGAAAGCTCGGAAAATAACTTCTGGAACTTATTTTCCAAGATTTCCTAAGGAAGAAGGATATTAAAATTATGGCGCGATATAAATGTAAAATATGTTCATATATCTACGATGAAAAAAAGGAAGGCGTTAACTGGAAAGACCTTTCATCAAATTGGGTGTGTCCTGTATGCCAGGCACCCAAATCAGCTTTTGAACTGATTGAAGAATCACAAATAATTAGCGATCAAAATGACAATTCCAGAATAACCATTTCCGACCTGATGATAGAAACAATGGTTCAATGGGGAATTAAGCACATATTTGGCATGGTTGGGCATTCAAATCTTGGACTTGCCGAAGCCATACGAAAACAATGTGAAAAGAAACGTTTAACATATGTAGGTATTCGACACGAATCTTCGGCCGCTTTTGCTGCATCAGCCTATGCGAAATTAGTAGAAAAGCCTGCGGCATGTTTAACCATTGCAGGACCTGGGGCAACAAATCTTTTAACCGGCTTGTGGGATGCTAAATTAGATCGCGTTCCAGTCCTTGCTTTAACCGGCCAGGTGGATTTACAAGTTTTAGGCCCTGGTTCATTTCAGGAAGTCAATCTTTCGGCATCATTTGAACCGGTCTCTTGTTTCAGCCAGACTGTTCTTTCGCAAAGTAACCATCCAGAACTTATGAATCTTGCCCTAAAGCATGCAATCGTCCAGCGTGGTGTGTCTCATTTAATTTTTCCCAATCAAATCCAGGAAATGAAAGTTGACCACAAACCCATATTTATTAATCCATCGAAACGGCTGCCTTTGAAAAAAATTATACCACCTGAAATGTCAATTACAAAAGCCTTAAAAATGATTCGTATGGCAAAAACACCAGTTATTATTGTTGGTTATGGATCTAAAAAGGGAATCAAAAAAATTATTCAGTTTGCTGAAATGTTTCGCATACCAGTAATGACAACGTTTAAGGCAAAAGGATTTATTGCTGATGATCATCCATTCGCATGTGGTGTTTTGGGCTTAAGCGGAACACCAATTGCCAGCTATTTTATGACGCAGTCTGATTTACTGATTGTCTTTGGTGCATCTTTTTCAAAACATACTGGCATTTTAAAAGATAAACCAACCATTCAGGTTGATTATGATCCACTCACATTGGGGAAATTTCATGAAGTTTCGATACCAATTATGGGGGAAATTGAAACAACTATCAGTATTTTCATGGATAAACTTAAAAATGATGCACCTAAAAACGATCAATCAGCTATATTGGAAGATCATTGGAATAAATGGCGATTGGAAAAACAGAATCGTGAAAAACAAGATCAAGGCAATGGTATAAATTCAGCATCGGTCTTTGCAGCCATGACCAGACATGTACCACACAATTCAGTTATTGCAGTTGATGTTGGCGATAATACCTATTCTTTTGGTCGATATTTTGAGTGTCAATCACAATCTATTTTGATGTCAGGATATCTCGGTTCCATTGGGTTTGGTTATCCTGCTGCAATTGGTGCATGGGCAGCTTCACCAGATAGGCCCATATTCTGTGTCTCCGGTGATGGTGGATTTGCGCAGTACATGTGTGAGATGACTACAGCTGTGAAATATGGCATCCCTATAAAGCATGTTTTGTTAAATAATTCGCAACTTGGAAAAATTACGAAAGAGCAGCGTCAGATCAATAAAACAGTTTGGGAAACAGATCTTCATAATCCAAATTTTTCCAAATATGCGATTAATTGTGGTGCAATGGGTATTCGTATCGAAAACAAATCTCAGCTTGATGAGGGATACGAAAAATTGATGAATTATAATGGACCAGCAATGTTAGAAATAATGACTGATCCTGAACTTATTTAAAACCATAAACATAAAAGGAGTAAAAAATGGACAAAAAATTAAAACAAGTATGTGTATGTCACAATTGTGGTAATGAAGCAGAAATGGAAATAACATGTTCTTTGGAAGAATATGAAGATGCTGTTGAAAAAAAAACAAGCAAAAAAGAAAAGATTGAGTTGAAAGGGTCTGGAACATGTTCTCATTGTGGAAATGAAGCTGATATGATAATCGATTTTTAGCTTGGGATTTGTTACCTTTCTGCCAGGTAAAACATGATTCAATATCGGCTTTATAAAGTAGAGATAAGCCACGCCTTGTCTCTACATATAATTTTTTGATAATCGGAGAGGTAATCCAAGTGCTTACCAAAAATCTCATTCGTTATAGAATTGTAAAAAACAAAATATTTCCTCGTTTTATTCAAACAAATGATCCATTGTTATTACAGACATCATCTGAACTGCTGGATTTGTTCAATGAAAGTTCTGGAAAGACAAGAAATCAATTAATATCTGATAGTAACAATATTATTGATTATTGCAATTGCCCAACAATTATTACACGCGGTCTGGAAAAATTGTTGATGGATCGAACGACATTTAATACAGAATCTCCAGAGGCCCTTGTTCAGTTCAGAAAAGAATTGTTTTTATTTACATCCAGATTACATCAGGAAAAAATTCAGGATACTACAAACTATTATCAATCCATTGAAAAAAATTTTCAACAAGATATCCCCCATATTCAGAATCAACTGTATAGTGATCTTCCATTCAACCAACCTGTTGTAAAATTTAAAGCACTATCTGCCGATCGTTTGTTGCATCGCTATAATTGTGCACAGGTTCAAGGCTTGTTAATTCATTGTGAACAATTAATATTAGATATCTACTCACCCGATATTGCCAGTTTACGCCAATTATTCAAATACTTACGTTTTCACCAACTTTTAGCTGAAATAATTAAATTAGAAGATGAAATCGGTTTCCAAATTAAAATTAATGGCCCTTTGAGTCTTTTTTTTCAAACGCAAAAATATGGTATTAATTTAGCCAATTTTTTTCCAGCTATTTTACATCAAAAGGAATGGGAGCTAACAGCAGAGATACGATTGAAAAATCAAAAGAGACCCCTTATATTATCCCTTGATCAATCCTGTAATATATTATCCCACTACAATCATTTTATGGCCTACATTCCCGAAGAAATCAGTATGCTGCAACAGAGCGTTAACAAGAAACTGCCTTCATGGACAATAAAGCCTTCAGAAACACTCATCCCTTTACCTGGAGACGCCTGGTGTTTTCCTGATTTTACATTAACCCATCAAATTGGAGATACATTTCATTTAGAACTATTTCATCCATGGCATTCATCACATGTATTATATCGCTTAAAGCAATTGAAAGATTCCAAAAAATCGGGACTGCTCTTGGGTGTAAATAAAAAATTAATGAAAGATCCGGCCATAAAAAAAGTTATTGAACAGTCTGTTTATTTTAAAAAATATGGTTTTTTGTATAATGATATGCCAACAGTTCGTCATATAAAAAAAGTGCTTGAGGAGAATGGGAAAAATGAACGTTCTTAGAAATTTTTGGTGAGCGCATTCTCAGAAAGTAGGTTCGTAATTATTTAATTATATTTTATATTTTTTGGATGCCAAAATTTTCAGAATTAAGAAGAGCGTGCTACACACCACTAATATTTTCTTAATTCTGAAAATTCTGATTCTAAAAAAAGGTCGATCAAGTAATACATAATTATACGCTCCCCAAAAATCGTTATAATCAGTTTTATTTAAAGGAGGTCATATGACTAAAAAAAGAATACCATTTCTGGCTTGTTTATTTTTTATGGCATGGGCAAGTATTACAAATGCAAGTATTCAATCTACGATTTCAGATAAATCATTTCAAATCGGAGATTTTATACTGGATTGGAAAAATAATCCTGCCCAAATAATCATTCGCCATTCTGCCAATACAGAAAAAATTGTTTTTGCGACAGTTCCTGGAGAAATGTTTGTTTCAGCAGCAATGGCTCATATTGAAGTGCATGAAAACAGAGGTTCCTTTGATATCCATGAAGATGTCCAAACCCCATTGATCAATCAAACTGTTAGCACAATCAATCAGAATGAACAAAATGTTATTATTTCAGGTAAACTGTCTGATGCATCAGGTGAGATTCAGGCAAATACAAACATCAAATTTTCTCAAGTACTGCCAGGTCATCTTCAATTTAATATTTCAGTCTCTGATCCACAATGTGAAATAGTGTACCTTCATTATGCAACATCGCCCCAAGAACAATTTTTTGGCTTTGGAGAACAGTTCACCCATTTGAAATTAAAAGGTCATGAAGTCCCAATTATCAGTCAGGAAGGAGGCCTTGGGCGGGGAAGACAACCGATAACCGGTATTATTAACTTTTTTGCCAAAGGATCTGGAGGAAATGCTTTTACGACTTATACTGCCATCCCACAGTATATATCAACTCAATTTCGTTCCCTGTTCCTGGAAACTACAGAATATGCAACATTTAATTTAATTGATGACAATCAGGTTACTATCAAACTGTATCGTTCCCAAATGATGGGTCGCATTCTTTATGGTGAGTCTTATTTGGATTTGCTTGAAAGATACACAGAATACTGCGGACGTATGATTCCTCTTCCAGACTGGCTAAATGAAGGTGGCGCTATTGTTGGTATGGAAGGTGGCACTGATGAAGTTCGTCGAAAATGGGAAGAACTGAAAGCTCACGATACCCCAATTGCTGCATTTTGGGTTCAGGACTGGGTCGGAAAACGTGATGTTGGATTTGGAGAGCAACTCTGGTGGAATTGGGTCATGAATTCCGAGCGTTATCCCGATTGGAATGCACTGGTTCAAGACTTAAAAACAATGAACATTCGCATGATGGGTTATATCAACCCTTTTTTGGTAGACCCCAATGATAGTGATTACAATGCGCCTCGAAATCTGTACCAGGAAGCCTTAGTTAATGGTTATTATATTAAAAAATCTGATGGTACTCCTTATTTTATAACAGTTACAACCTTCCCATCCCTATTAATTGATTTGAGTAATCCAGATGCACGAACCTGGATTAAAGGCGTAATGAAAGATGAATTAATATCCAATGGTTTTTATGGCTGGATGCATGACTTTGCAGAAGCCTTACCATTTGATGCCGTACTTTCATCAGGAGAGGCCGCTTCAAGTTATCACAACCAATATATGGTGGAATGGGTCAAACTGGGACGTGAAGCGGTTAAGGAAGCTGGGATGGAAGGCGAGATTGTCTTTTTTAATAGAGCAGGATATACAAAAAGTCCTGCGTATACAACCCTGTTTTGGGAAGGTGATCAGATGGTCACTTGGGATGAACATGATGGTTTCAAAAGTGCAATCAAAGGTCTGATTTCTGGCGGCCTTTCTGGATTAAGTATTAATCATAGTGATATTGGCGGCTATACTTCCATTGGGTACAATCTTGAACAACTCCTCGGTCCGATTGGGCTGGATAATTGGATCAGTTGGATTGGCATTTATCGGAGAGAAAAAAGTCTGCTGCTGCGATGGATGGAAGCCAATGCATTTACATCAGTTTATCGCACTCATGAAGGTCTTGGCCCAAAAGACAACGCTCAGTTCTATTCTGATGAGGATAGTTACGCCCAGTTTTCTCGTTTTGCAAAAGTTTACAAAGCGCTTGCATCATATCGAAAATCATTGATGAACGAGGCTTATGAAAAAGGCTATCCATTGGTCAGGCACATGATGCTTCATTATCCAAATGATCCAAACATGATTGATTTGGAATACCAATGGATGCTTGGCTCAGAATTTCTGGTCGCGCCTGTAACCAATAAGAATGATAATCATGTCCGATTATACTTGCCATCAGGAAAATGGGTGCATGTGTGGTCCCAAGAAGTTTATGGCAGTATAGACACTGGTGAGTGGCTGGAAATTGATGCTCCTATTGGCAAACCGGCAGTATTTTATCCTGAAGGATCTACTGCGGGTGCAGCATTTCAAAACAATTTGCGCACATTGGGTGTAATTAATGGCCAGATCACCGGCCATGTTTCAACATCAATTTTTGGCGAATCATCAAACATAGCTGGTGCAATAGCCACAATCGTTCAGACAGGTCAGACTTCAAAAACGGATGAATTTGGCCAGTTCAATTTACAACATGTTCCGGTAGGCAAATACGATATTAAAATCAGTAAAATCAATTTTGAGCCTGTAATATCCAATGATATTCTGGTACAGTCGGAGAAAACGACACAAATCCCTGAATCTGTTTTATCACTTGGAGATTGTCAGTGCCCCATTCATGGTGATCTTGATAATGATGGCATCATTGGTTTGCCTGAATTGATCTATACGCTGAAAGTTCTTTCAAACAAAACGCTTCTTGAAAATCAAGCAAAGAGAAATATTCAAAATATGGGTGGAATCTCGACTGTTTCGGTTATCATAGATGAAACAGAGGAATTTAATAAAAATCTGCAAAACATTGAAGTCAATGTGCCCATACAAATTGATTTCAAACGTGATATCAATTCCCAAAGCCTGATATCAGATAACCTGTATATCTCAAACAGTGAAGGAAGAAAAATTGCCATAAGAATAGAATTGATTGGAAATATCATTCGTATTATTCCCCAAGAAATGATGACTCCTGAGAGTAGTTACACCATTTACTGTAAGAATCTTTTCGACAAGGCAGGACATTCTTTTCCCAATGGCAGCATTCATTTCACGACGAAAGATATTGATTTTGGTCTGTATTGGTTTGGTAAAAATGGACAATGTGAAAAGTATATTCCGGGCCTGTCCAACAGTTTTTATGATCCACAAAGCCCCACAATGATTTATACACATGGATGGAAACAACAAGCTGTTGAAAGAAACTATGAACGAGAAACATTCTTACTTGAAGAACCAGATGAAGGCATATCTGTTTTTACCAATAATGAATGGATCAATAAAGATTGGAATACCGGTATTTTATACTGGAATCAATGGTGTGAGGAATCTGAAATCAAGGATGCTGAGGCCAAGATATGGAGTTTCAATGGCCCACAAGGTAGTCGATATAAACGTACGGATGGCACTTTTAAAAATTTTGGCAATCAAATTAATATATTGAATACTCCAATGGAGGTTAACAGTGTTGTTGATGTTCTGTTTCCCTATGTTTATCATGCCTTAAAAGACAATACTGGCAACAACATTCGCTTTATTGGACATTCTCTGGGCTGCCAGGTGATGACATCTCTCGCAAAAAAATTGAAAGAAAAAGAAATCTGGATTAATCGTCTGGCACTATTGGAGCCTGCCTGGACCGAAGGTGAAAAAGACTATTTAAATGATGAAAACAATGATGGCCAAACTGATCGTGTATCTAAAAGATGTCTGTGGTATACACTGGAATTGATTTATCACGCTCCAGTCTCTTGTGCTTTTGAAATATATAATTCCTCTGCATTGGATCTGGGAGTAGTGGGCGACAGCAATAAACCGCTGAGACTCCATGCAGCAGAAACCAGTGTGCGCCCCTGGTATTATGGGAAAACAGGTAATATTGAAAAAAAGCATAACATTGTTCGTTATCATTATCTGTGGTCATTTACTTTTAATCCGCCTGCTGAATGTACAATTAACTTGTTTAACAAAAGAATAGAGACAGGAAAATTTGCAGCATCAGCCAGTACATCCGATGAACGTATCCGCGAAATGATGGCTACAGGTCATTATTGGGATCAGGTTGAAGGTCGAAATACTGTAAGCCCTTCAGACGATTGGTTTGAAATTAAGGATTATGAATTGCCCACAATGAATCATGTTCACATTCAAGGGCAAGTGGAAACAGATCTGACAGGCAATATGCACAATTTATCGGGTGTTAAAATCACGCTTCTATCAAATAATCAAACCTTTCTTTCTGATAGTACAGGTCATTTTTCTTTTGAAAATGTACCATTTGGGATTCATACATTGTTTTTTGAAAAAGATGGTTATGCCCCGGTAAAATTACCCTATGTTACTGCAATTGATGATTCGATTTATTTGTTACCAGTAACGATTTCTTATGAAACCTGCGAATGTGACCATTTGCCCGGTGATGTCAATGGTGATGGCGTGGTTTCGTTGATTGATGCGCTGATGATTTTTTAAGATTGGGTAGCGGTTATCGTAGTGTGTAGAGACAAGGTATGCCTTGTCTCTACCTTTATTTAATTTTTTTTCGCAATTTTATGACAAATGCAATCAAAAAAACAATCAATACCGGCACACAAATAGATGAACATAACCATGTACGAAAAGGGAATGTTATATCCTTTTTTTCAATTTTCACACGATAATTATCAAGTGACCCATATTTTTTTTCAAATAGATACACTTTGAATACAGAAAATGTCCTTGCTTCAGATTCACTCACAAGAGCATTATTTTTGTCAACAATCTGAATAATTGGCTGATTATTTGACGTTGAGAACGCAATTGCAAATAATAGTATTTCAATGAATATGATACTCATGCCAACAAAAATCAATAATTGTTTTTTGTTCTGGTAAACATGCTGTTTTATTGGCATATAATTTTATCCTATTATTCACTGGCAGACGAGACTTCCTTTGTTAATAATTTGTCAAATCGTTCAAGCAGACGTTCTGTTAATTGCTTTTTCTGTACAAAGATGGGAAGCCTATTATCTATCACTTCATTAACTGCTAGAATGGTTCGACCTGTCTCAATGTTGCTGACATGCATTGAAACCTGAGTTTCACTTTCTGCAGGATGCACCCAGCCAGATAGCAGCATGTTGGCAGATAATATTTTTCCAAGGGTTAGACGCTTTGATGTGTCTATAAGTCGAGAAGATCCAAAATTCAGTTCCTCCAGGATTTGATCCAAATCCTTTCGTTCAACAACCTGTATTTTTCCATTTT
>Ga0272440_1003581_pt1 | contig 11512 bp, 2 predicted proteins | sample SSMMMBAug17_FD_192440 | JGI IMG/M metagenome (GOLD analysis project Ga0272440, IMG submission 192440) | Marine sediment archaeal communities from Little Sippewissett salt marsh, Falmouth, MA, United States - SSM-MMB-Aug17 | ecosystem: Environmental > Aquatic > Marine > Wetlands > Sediment ... | reverse complement strand
CTGGGCAATGAAAAATGCGTATTAACAAGAAGATTGATTAAAAATGTTGGGGTTGCTGTTTGAAACCAATAATTGTCATACTCCTGGTTTTGAAACGCATTTAAAATGGAAATAGGATTATATACATGCCCTACGCTGTTCTTGCAATTGCCGAGATCGAGCATTCCTTGTATGAAATCCACTTCCCCTAAACTATACATACGCCCTTTTTTAATCACTGACCAGTCAATACCATTTTTTATAAATTTTTCAATCACTGATATTTCACCTTCCATTAAATCCGGTGGAATCTGAAAAATTATAGCTAATCATTAATTATCTGCTAAATTATACCCCCTATATTCTCACTGCTTGTTCAGAATTAAACATTTTTGTTTGGACATATGTGTTCAATCAAAAGCATATCAAAACAATAAGCAAACAATATCATACTGATTTTATTTAATATACATTTTTCATTTGTTTTGGTATAAGAATTGAAAAACAACTATTTAAAGTTACCCCTAAATCCATAAGGAGTCAAGCCATGAAAAATAAAACCATAAATACATCCATTTCGCTGATGTTGCTGATGCTCATTTTTGCACTTCCTGGGCATGCAGCGCTGCCTTTCTTGCAGGGAATTACAAATGGAGAAGTGTCCCATATCAAATTTGCTGAAGATGAAAGCTTATTTGTTGCGATCAAAAATAACAGCAATACGATATTGTATGATCAAGAATCCTATCCAGTAACATCCGGAAGCCTTTCTTTAATGAAAATTTCATCCAATGGTAATTTGGAATGGATTAAAGACCTTTACACTGATTTACAAAATAATCTGGATTATGATGTAAATGTATTAAATGGCAGACCTGGTATTACCAATATAGAAATTACTGCCAATACAATCATACTGATGGTCAGTCTCAACAGTTCAACTATTGGGGGGAAATGTCTTATTTATGATGATGATGGCAACCTGGTACAAAATATGTCTGTCGGCATTGACAGCTATAATGTGCGTAATATGGCTTTAACTGGGGATGGGTCTCCTGTCGTTTTAGTGGATAGAAAAACGACTGCTTCAGCAGGCGGCGGCACACACGAATATACCAGCCCTTATCTTTGCATTCTGGATTTAAAAAACGCATCAACAACATATAAAAGTGATCTGCTGGGTGTTAGAAAAACACACTATAACGATAGCGGTGTTCTTGAATATGCGCAAAATATTTATTATATAAACCTTCATTCATCAGCAGTTGTTACTGACAGCAATAATTATATTTATACACTATCTGGTTCTGAAGTTTTTACTCATGGCGCAGATACCTATACAAAACCCACTCCTGATAAATTCAGAAACTGGCATTTGGATATTAATGATAATTCGGTCGGCGTGTTTAATGGTGGAGAACATGATCTTTTTTACAATAAAACAATAGACTATTATATCTATAATTATCCAAGTAACACCTCTAATAAATGGGTGGGGTGCGCTTTGTATGGTGAATTTAATTGTGGATCAACTTTTTCGGATCATTTGCATTGGTATGATCAACCCGCAACATTTACCTCTAATGATGGCCATTACCATCGAAATGATGGCTTAATCTATATCCAAAAATCAGGATCACATAAATTTGTCTTTAATGGCATTGATGATTATGTGCGACTGTACATTGATGGGGAAATTCTTCTGGAACAACATGGCGGTTCTATTGAAATAACCAAAGATCTTGATATTGGTTACCATTGGATTTCTATCGAACATTGGGAAGATGAGGTAAATGTTGGATACTATATTTTCATATATGATCCCAATGATGATAAAATTTACCAGGCCAATGCCTATTATGATAAAAAGTACGATGATACAATATCTCCCTGGTATTGGCTGGAATGGTTGCCAGTAAAAAATTCAGGAATAATGTCTGGCAGAACTATGGCCAGTTATGCCAGTTCCCTTAGTGACGATCCTTTATATACAGATCACCTCAACAAATTAATGAGAACCAATGAAGCATTTGATCCTTATGATTCCAATGACCCGGCAAATGGAGGGCGTACAGTTATTACGAAAAGAAATAACAGTAGCAGCAACAATTATGAATATGAGGATATTGAAATACTTGTTGATGAATTTGTTCTGGATGCTTTATTTACCAATGAACAAATTTACATTGTTTCACTGATCAAAGAATCTGATGCACAAAATGGCCTGAAATTAAGTGCTTTAAATACAAGTCTTGTTAAAATCAATAACCTTGAAGCGTCTGTTGAAATGCAAGGTAATGCAAATTATACCGGTTCTGCCATATCATTTGAGTCTGATGCCAAAGGCAATATTTATTTATTTGCTTATCTGACCAGTGGCACAACTGCTGATTTTAAAACAAATGGCACGACATCCAAAACAATTTCTGCATCCAATGATACCTATTTTGTTGGAAAATTGGACAGCAATCTGAACTGGAAATGGATTAAAACACCTGATAAATTCAATGGTGTACCCAGAATAGGACGCTTTTTGGGAGGAATGTCAGTCAATCCAACATCAGGTGATATCTATCTGGGATCATCTTTTAAAAATGGCGAGTTATCCATTATCAGCACAGAAGGCGATAAAAGTTCTCTTTCCGCAGGCAGCAGTGATTATATAGGGTTCATATGTGCCCTTTCCTCTGATGGTGAATGGTCGGCTCAGGCAAATTTAACTGTAAAGTCAGATTATGGCAGTGATGTTATTACGCCCGGGACAGGCACTTTTACTTATCTCATTGGCACCAATATTGATATTACCGCGCCAGATACGATCTATACTGATAGTGATGGCAATATTTTGTATAACTCTGATGGCAGCCTGGTTGACGAACCCGATCATTATAGTGCAGTAACAAGGTATTTATGTACTGGCTATAGTATTGGTGATGAAATTATTGAAGGCGAATCATGCAGCTATTCTTTTAAAATTGAAGGCAATACAACAATTTCGTTTCAATGGGAAACAGAACATATATTAGAAATTTCATCAGTCTATGAATATACAGAAATCAGTGCAGCCGCTCCAAACCCAATTCCAACTGTGGGACGTCATTGGATTCGTGAAGGTGAAAACGTAACTTTACAGGTTGATGGTGTCATTAAAGACAGCGATGATACAGACAAAAGAGAACTCCTTTATGAAGTGGTTAGCGAATATAAAGCTTTCCCCGCTGATCCAACTCAAAACAGTATAAAATTCAATGGTGACAATGGATATGTTCATATTCCTGATCACCAGGATATTAATACCAATAGTACTGGATATAGTGAAAGAACAATAGAAGCATGGTTTAACGTAGATGATAAAAATATCAGCGATCATAAACAAATTATTTATGAAGAAGGCAGCTATCTCAATGGGCTCAACATATATGTTTATAATGGCGCCCTTTATGCCGGTATCTGGGCTGATCCATTTTATTATTTTGTTTCTACGAACCAGATTACCAGTAATCACTGGCATCACATCGCACTGGTTTTTGATTCTCAGCAAATGATTGCTTATTTAGATGGCAACAGCAGCACATTTAATGTGGCATACATGGTCTCAACTATTGGTACCTTAAATTTTCATTCTGGTGATATTGGCATTGGAAATTTAAATGATGGCACTTTTTTTCATGATAATTTTTCCATTTCCGGTACTGGCGGGCATTATTTAAAAGGTGAAATTGATGAATTAAGAATTTGGAACACTGCACGTTCAGCATCTGAAATTTTACAAAAAATGAAACGACCTTTAAATGGAAATGAAACTGATTTAATTGCTTATTACACCTTTGACAGTAAATTGCTGACAACTGGAACTGTGCCAGATAAATCAGCAAATGGGCATCATGCCACAATCGTTGGACTGAATACATCAACTATTTTTGAAACCGAACAACTGCGCATCAATTTAACCCCAAAAGATCAGCGGCAACAACCCCTTGAGTTTTTTATGAAAAATCCAGTATCAGTGACATATAACTGGAAAACCCAATACATGATTGATGTCAATACCAGCAGTTATCTTTACGAAAATTTACCAATCACACAGTCTCTGAATGGTGATAACAGTGTGAATAAACGCGTAACTGGTGTCAATGACTTCTGGTTTGATAAAGGTGCCAAACTTCAATTACTGATGCGCAAAAATTACAAAACAAAAATGCTGAATGGTTGGTTATATGGAGTAGGTCTGCCTTTAGGGGCAAGTGGGGCCATCAATAATTTGGCAACTATTGTTCTTGATGATGCCTACACGTATCTTTATCATGAAATTGACAGCCTTCAACAAGGAATAGCAATCACCTGGGACATGAAAGTATTGACCCTTTATTACACAGCATCTATTGGAGATGAGCTTGATCTGAAAACAATTATTGAAGCCAATAAATCATCATCCGGCGGCACCATTGATGACAGTACCCTTGAAACGCTTATTTCAGACTTAACCAATAATGATACACTTTATAATAGCCCTTATAATGGGTTTATCATCAATGGACCCAGTGACGTTGAATATGAAAGTATGATGCTTTGGGGTGAATATGATCAAAAATTGTTTCCCCTTATTCCGGGTAAAATCAGTCTGGAATGGCTTGTGGAAAAATTAGACTATTCGAACACAGATACCACCACTGATACCGCTAATTTTCGTGTAGAAATGACATTCGCTTTTCCAGATAAGGCACATTATTCTTATGTCATTCAATCACCGGCTGTAGAGCTGGACAGGTCTACTGATGATAACTGGGCCTTTGTTAAACTGGCTTATACTGATGGGAAAAATGATGATGGTAGTGTTACTGATAGCCGATATCGTGCGGAAATTGATGGAACCCGCAGTGTTCTTGTTTTTACATGCACTGATAAACAAATTCTATCGGGTAATACATCAAGCATAGCTATTGGTGATACTGATAATGAACCTGTATGTACCAGAGTTGTAGAAGCATACTCGCTTACCGATGTCTTAAGTGATACCATTGAAAACATTCCCATTGGCGAAGTGGTGGTTGATAATGAACATACCGCGCCTCACAGCGGTTATGTATATTATGAAAAGGCAATGGTTAATCCAAATATTTACGATTCGGATAATCTTGATGGCCCCATTATTCCAGTCAATCGTCAGTTTACAAGCGATATCTCAGATGATTTGTATATTGTGTGGTATAAAGAATCAGATGCCCCCATTTATTGGCCTTTTAAAGCTGTACACTACACAACCCGCTGGCCAGAACTTGCCAATACTGAACATGATGAAAACGATGCACAAGCACTTCAACGTATTGTTGTTGCCAGCAGATTAGGCTCTGATGGCGTGAATATGTATGGCGCCAGTCAGTTCAAATTTGATACCACACGCTATACTGATATCAAACTATATAATCAACCAGACAAAGATTTGCCAGGGTATAATCCCAATGAAGAACATGCTTTTTTGGAAAAATCCTTGATGTACTTGTCTGAATCGCCCCAACCCATTGCAGCATATGCACTTCGAAAAGATTTAAATCGCGTGACTCAGGATGAAACCTATACGTCAAATCCTTATGTGCTTGTTCAATATTTTGATGTCACTTTAAATGACTATCGTATGTGGATTTTTGCGGTTGAAATGGAAGATAAGAGTGAAGGGTATACGTTTGAATATAGTATGAAAGCCGGTGAACTCATTACTGCCCCTTATCCGCTGAACATGGTAATGGGCGTAATATCGCCATCACTCATCTGGGGTCATGATGGTGAAAGCAATACCCAACGCGTTTATTGGGAAGATCATAAAAATCAACCCTGGGCAGTATCTGGAAATGGCAGCCTTTACGCATATTTCTGGTATCCCATGCAAACCGATTTCTGGTGGCCATCAGATACACAGCTTTGCTACAACAGTGCAGTTCCAACAAATTATACTGCCAGAACAGGCGATTATGGGAATAATACCGCAGCATGGACTGATGATCAGTGTGTGAGTGTGTCGCCTGGAACCATGATACCATATGCCATCAAAAATCAGGATAGTGAGGGTTGGGCAGAAATTGAAGTCACATATCATACGTCCTGGCCAGACGATTTGCCCATTCTGCGTGTGGGAGAAACCCTGACGCACTCTGGCGGCGAAGCTGCTGAAGATGGAGACAGCCAGCAGGGCCTTCCAGGCGTTGTGGCCTTTTCATCCGCCCAAATTGTCTTTGATAGTGTCAATCCAACATTGGATGAGACCCAAACCCTTTCAACATACGCTGCTCGATTGGCTCAGGTGCTGGATAAACGAAGTTTGGCCTGGACTGCAAATACGCCATTTACAGATTTGTTTGATGCCACAAGCGGTGAAATTTATCTTTACAATGGCATTTACTTTTTTAAGGATTTGCCTGCTGGATTACAACAACGAATTTATTACGATCCCTTAAACAATGAACTGGTATTACGCGGTTTTCTGGATGGTCTGACACTGGGCGACAGCAATCTGACAGCATCTCCAGGCGCAATTTATGCTTTACAGCCCAATATTCTAAGTCAGGCTGAAGTAAAGACACTTAAATCATTGAATACAGATAGCGGTTATCAGGCCATGATTGATAAACTCTATATTTTTTCAAGGGATCCCAAAGAAATCAGCACTGATAACACAGCCTATACTGTGGGGCTGAAAGCCACCACTAATGGAACGCAGCACGAAAGCGCGTTAGGTCCGGGTCTGGCCCTGATGCCGAATGATGCGCTTCTTGATACAAACAATAATACTTTGCCAGATATTATGTATGTTACCCTGGCTGAGAATAATCATTCGCTGCTGGGAGATGCACCTGTTGCGTTGCATGTTATTAAGATTGAAAAAGAAAATCGCTATCGAGGAGAAATTGGTATTTTATATCCGAACAATGCCTTTGATGAAAAAATCAACCTGCGTCACACGGCTGATTTTGGCGCTAATGGCGATGATATTGTTTTTGAATGGTGGTACAGAGAAGACGATGGCAATGATCAGCCACAGCCAGATGCTTCGGATACAGGTATTTGGCGTTTTTTTTCTGATGAAACCGGCAATAATGGCCTGGGCATGAATGAAATCTCATTAAGCGGTGCAGGTGCGGCATTATTGGTGGATAATCTTTTCTTTGTTCGCTATCGTCACAATAATTGTGACCCGGACACCATTGATTCCTGCTGGTCTGACTGGGCTGGCGCTGCAAACAATAATCCTGCAAAAGGCGTGTATGAACCGCAGCTTTCTGAAGGTTGGGTGAAGCGTGTCGTGGATCGAGTCAATCTTTTTGAAGCCCGAATCAATGATTTTTACGATAATAAAAATCCAGCCACTTATTCCAGCATGATTCAACAGGTTGGACAACGCTATAATGGCGATGTGGCATTAAATGATGATAAGGATGTGATTGAAAATGTTGGACTCATTCAATTATACCAGACTGTTCTGGAACGTGCCAAAAAACTTAGCATTAATGCCAGTCAGCCCTATGTGACATCGGGCATATCTGTGGCCATTCAACTGGCAACCAGCCGACTGGCACAATTTTACATGCTGCTTGGCAATGAAGCGTATACCGATGCCCTGGATCCAACCATTGGTTTTAGCACAACAAGCAATGAATATGGTTCTTTGGCGCCCAGTATTTTTTCATTCATGGATCAGATGCCTGAATTAATTGATGAAGAATTGGCTCTGCTCAGAGGCCGGGATGAATTTGGCGCAAGCCCGACCTTTAATCGATTAATGTGGAATTTTACGATGGGTCAGGGCGAAGTGGCCTATGCATTGTCATATAATATTTCTGATGTTGATCAAAATGGCTTTATCGACGAGGCTGATGCGGCAACGCTTTACCCTCAAGGTCATGGCGATGCCTGGGGACATTATTTGATGGCAATTCGATATTACTATGATTTATTGCAAAATCAGAATTATAACTGGTACTCACGCGCTGAGAAGGTTTCGTTAGATGGCGTGACTGTTGACGTTGATTTTCATGATGAACAATGTTTTGCCGAAGCAGCGGCTGCCAAAGCCAAATCTGGTCACGATATTGTAGAAATGACTTACCGAAAAAATTATACTGATGATCCAGAGGGTCAATGGCAAGGATACAAAGACTCCAATAATGATCGCGCCTGGGGCGTGTCCCAATGGGCGGAACGTGCTTTTACTGGTGCCTATTATGATTGGGTCACAGCCAATGCCATTCTGCCAGATATTGATGAAGAAAATACTGGCATTCAAAAAATTGACCGAAGCACAGTGCCAGATCTTATGGAAATCTCATCCCTATCACGCGCGATTTGTGTAATGTATAATCAAGCTGATAATGGACAAACACCACTTGGTGTTGTTCCAGGAGTGCTTCCTTTTGATATTGATCCAATTCAGGTGGATCGGATGTATGAACGTACAGCGACGCATTTTGAGCAAATTTATAGTCGTGCAGGACAGGCGCTTGAAAATGCCTTTAACGTGTTTGATTATGCCAATAATATTAAGAATCGCATCCGCGGTGTTGCAGTTTCTACGCAAGAATTTTTAGAACAAACCTATAGTCAGGATATGGAATATCGAAATCGTTTAATAGAACTATTTGGCAGCCCTTACGAAGGAACCATTGGCATCGGAAAAACCTATCCATCAGGCTATGATGGACCTGATCTGTATTTTTATAATTACATTGATGTCAATGAAGTCAGTGATGAAACCATGCCGGCATGTAGTGATGTTTTAACTGCCATGTTTAATTCCACATTGTCCAGCGTGGTTGAAATAAAATCCAAAGATGGAGATTCTACTATTGAAGATTTTGAAAATTCTGGTGTCAGTGCTCTTTACTCGCACTTTTTTTATAATGATTTATCTTCAACAAATGACGAGTTAGCAAATAATCCCCTGATTCTAACTAATTATACCAATACAGATGTTCGTAATACATTAACGATTGAATTTCCAGTGTCAGCATCAGAATATAGTTTTGTTGCACCTGATGATTGGGGAATTCGGAGGTCGCCGGGTGAAATTCAGGATGCATTGATTAATTTAGTCAAAGCAGAGGCGGATTTGCAAAGTTCGCTTGGGGCGTATTCATCTCTTATTGGATCCATGGAATGGCTTGTCCGACAAATGGGGGCACGTTCATCACTGAACGAAAATATTGTTGAGTTATATAATGTTTTACAGAAAAATACAGAAAAATATGATTATGAAATGGATATTATGAAATCGTTTTCAAGAATAACTCAATCAACAATTGAACATTTAAATAGCGTAAAAAATTCTAAATTAGAAGGGTTACCCAAAATTACAGGAATGTCTTATGATACGTCAGCCCCTCTAAGATTGGTAATATCAGATATATTTACACTGTCTTCATTATCCCTACGATCATCATATGTCGCATATGAAAGCAGGATAGATTATCTTGAATCCCAAATGGAACTCATAAAACTGGAGCATGCAAGAGAAGTTGTAAAGGAAAACTATGCGTATGATATTCAACAACAACTGAAAGAATTAGATGAATTATTCCGCAAAGAATCCCTTGCGCGTCTGTCAGTATTCAAAGAAAAGGAAAATATGCGGCAAGTGTCTGAAAGGTATAAAAATGTTCTTTCAAAAGGTTTGCGGGTATTGGAGGAACGTCAGATTTTTAATCAGCGAGTTGCCTCAAAGGCGCAAGGGAATCGTTACAAAGATATGGCGTTTCGGATAAATCATTATAAGGCGCTTCAAAAATATAGAGCCGCCTTTGATATGGCCGCACGCTATGTGTATCTGGCAGCCAGAGCTTATGACTATGAAACCAATCTCAGTGAAAATGATCCAGCATCAGTACAAAGTCTTTTAAGTAAAATCATTAAGGAAAGAACGTTGGGAATTATGAAAGACAACGAACCTATGATTGGCTTTGGCGGTCTTTCTGCAATCATGGCACGAATGAAGCATAATTATAGTGTTCTTAAAAGCAGAATGGGATTCAACAATCCACAAACAGAAACCGGGCGTTTTTCTTTACGCAAAGAGTTATTTAGAATTAAAGATGATAAAGTGTATGATGGTACATGGCGAGATAAGCTGTCAGAATATCGCGTGGATGATCTTTGGGAGGTCTCAGAGTTTCGTCGCTATTGTCGAACGTTTGCGCCAGAGGCAGCTGGACCGCAGCCAGGACTGGTCATTCCATTTTCAACCACCATTGAATATGGCAAAAACTTTTTTGGATGGCCGCTTTCTGGAAGTGATCATGCGTATGATGCCAGTAATTTTGCAACAAAAGTTCGTTCAGTGGGTGTCTGGCTGGAAAATTACAACAACAATGCCCTGGCCGAAACCCCACGTGTTTACTTGGTTCCAGCAGGTCTTGATGTCATGTATGTGCCGGACAGTTTTGAACAGGATACACGTGAATGGGATATCATTGACCAGGTCATCCCTGTACCCCTTCCAGTAGGGCAGTCGGATATTTTACAATCAAACTGGATACCAATGATCAGCACCATTAACGAAGATCCCACAAAAATCAGAAGATATTCAAGTTTCCGCGCTTATCATGACAATGGATATTTTAATGAAAAAGAAATGAGCTATGACAGCAGACTTGTGGGTAGATCAGTGTGGAACACGCGATGGTTATTAATTATTTCAGGCGCAACATTTTTAAACAACCCGGATGAAGGTTTGGATACACTGATCTATGGCGAACTGGTGCCTGGATCAACAACCACACGCGATGAAAATGGTATTAGCGATATTAAACTGTTTTTCCAGACATATGCGAATTCTGGGGGATGATGCTGCGTTGTAAAATCAGTCTTAAATATAGCGATCTTCGTTATGGTACAAATGAATAGTATATTAATGAAATTTTATGCATGTTTAAAATTAAACATTTTTGCTTAAACACATATGTTCATTTAAATATATGTCAAGACACGAAATGGAAAATATCACATTGATTTTATTTGATATAGTCGTTTATATATTTTTTGGTATAAGAATTGAAAAACAAAAATTTATAAGTAGGACGTTTTATTATAAGTAAGACGTTTTAAATAACAGGGTAAAATGTGCTTAAAACAAAGGAGATAATTATGAAACCAATAATTTTATCCACAATACTATTTTTATTATTGCCTCTAACAACGCTTTACGCCCTTGTTCCGGAACCCGATGTAACCATTTTTGGAACCATTTACAATCATTACAAAGGCGCAGATACCATTCTCCATAATGGCACCATGACATGGATCATAAAAGCGAACGACAATAACCAGGAATCTTATCAATATACAACAAAGCTCGAAACCTTGAATGGTGGGCAATATTCTTATCAATTGAGTATTCCCCAAAAAGTAGCAGGCGATCTATCTGGGTTACCTTCTATGGAAGTCAGTGATTTCAATTCTGATAAGTTAGGAACTATTTTTGTAGATTCAAAATCTGATAAATACGAGCATATCAGTATTTCCATCGATGGACATACTGCTCAGATTAAAG
>Ga0272440_1003580_pt1 | contig 11517 bp, 8 predicted proteins | sample SSMMMBAug17_FD_192440 | JGI IMG/M metagenome (GOLD analysis project Ga0272440, IMG submission 192440) | Marine sediment archaeal communities from Little Sippewissett salt marsh, Falmouth, MA, United States - SSM-MMB-Aug17 | ecosystem: Environmental > Aquatic > Marine > Wetlands > Sediment ... | reverse complement strand
GCCTGTTCCAGTAATGTAGCGTGTATTTTTATCTTTAACCCGATAGAATCGATCAAAAATTTTATCATGATATTTTGGATCAATACCAAAACCTGTATCTTGAACATCTACACAGATGCTTTTATTTTCAAATTTAATGCGAACTGCTATGGTACCATTTTCAGGCGTATAATTGATGGCATTGGTAATGAGATTACCAAAAATGCTTTCCAAAGACAAAGGATCGGCTGTAAATGGAGGAATCTTATCGGTTAATTTTTCCAACGTCAGGCTTTGTTTTTTGCGTTTTGCACGAGCGCCAAGAAAATCAACAATACTGGCCAATAATTCTTCAATTTGAATGGGTTTTGGATCCTGGGTTGCGGCTCCCGCTTCGATTCGAGATAAATCAAGGAGATCTCCAATGAGTGAAATTAGTCCCTGTGTTTTTTCTTTGGCTCTGGATAATAAATATTCTTGTTTATCGGATGCTTTTTCCTGTCCCAGTTCATTTAAAACAACAGCCAGTTGTTCATGAATTGTCGATAGCGGAGATCGTAATTCGTGTGATACTTTAGCGACAAATTCTGATTTAAGCTGATCAAGAACTTTCATTGTCGTCATATTAATAAGAATAATAACGCCTCCCATACATTCTTTGCCTTCAGCTAAAACCGGACGCCCTCGGGCTAAAAAATATTTTTGATCTGGAAGAACAAGTTCATAGGTAAAAATTTTATCTGGATTGTTTGAAGAAAACTCATTAATGTTTGACACAAATTGTTGAAACCCCTGATCATTGATAAGTGCTTCAACAGGCATGCCGGGTTTCAGATCCTTTGGAAGAGACAGTTGTCGCTTAAGAGCAGGATTCATTAACACAACTTGTCCTTGAGTATTGGTGACCATAACACCATTGGGAAGCGCTTCAATAACACCGGTCAATCGGCTTTTTTCAGTTCCTAAATCCAACAAAGTGCGCTGACGATCTTGTTTTAGTTTTTCGGTCTGCCATGTGAGTTTTATTGTTTCCCTTGCGCGATTAACAACTAATCGTACATGATCTGGTTCAAATGGTTTGGGGATAAAATCATACGCACCATTTTTCATTGCCTGAATAGCTGTTTCCACTGTAGCAAAACCGGTCATAATGATGACCATGATATCTTCATACTTTTCGCGAATTCTTCCAAGAACTTCCATGCCATCAATACCCGGCATTTTTAAATCTAAAAGCACAATAGAAATATCAGAACTTTTTTCAAGTATCTCCAGGCCATCTTCTCCCCTGCTGGCAGTACTGATTTTACATCCTATTCGAGATAATATACGTGCACATCCTTCTCGGATACCTTGTTCATCGTCTATAATTAAAACATGAATATCGTCTTCTAATGATTTCAAAATAATCCTCCTTAATTGCATTTTTGTAATCACAATCCATTTGAAAAATATTGTAAAATAAACATAAAATCAATAATTATATTTGCCGAATGGCTCCTAAACACTTTACATGCTGTTATTTTTGATATAATATAAAAATTTATAACGCTAAAAATATTTTTAATAAATTCACTCACTCAAAAATATACGCTATAATTTCAATAATATAAAATTCAAGAAAGCAATGTCCTAAGCATGAAATCATCATGGCACAAAACAACCTGTGTATTATGTGAACAAAATTGCGGGCTCAATGTTCAGGTTATCAATAATCGTATTGTTACAGTTCTTCCTGATGAAAATCATCTGGTCAGTCAGGGTTACATTTGTCGAAAAGGTCTTCATATTGCAGATCATCAATATCACCAAGATCGTCTGACCCATCCATTAAAAAAAACAAGCAGGGGATTTGAACGTATTTCCTGGCCACAAGCTATCTCTGAAATATCCGGACAACTTAAACAGATTATCAATAAAAATCCACATGCTTTTGCTTTTATGGGAGGTATGAACAAAGGTTGTCATCTTGATTCTGTATTTGGAAAAGCCTTATTAAATATGATTGGATCGCCCTATCATTATCATTCCATTGCCCAGGAGTATACTGGATTCTCATGGATATCAGGAAAGATGTTAGGCCGCCAGGATTGTATTCCAATGCCAGATGAGCATCATTCAGATATGATTCTTTCAGTGGGATGGGATGGCATGGAAAGCCATCAAATGGCAAGAGCTTCCATTGTACTTAAATCATTTGCCACACACCCTGACAAACGACTGGTTGTTATCGATCATCGGATGACAGAAACAGCTCAAATTGCTGATGCTCATATTTGTCTTCAGCCTGGAACCGATGCTCTGTTTGCAAAATCTCTCATTGCAATTATGCTACAGGAAGGTTGGGAAAACAAATCCTACATCCATAAAAATGTTTCCGGATTAAATGCCATTCAATCCTGGTTTCTCAATTGGGACATAAATTCGGCATTACATATGTGTGGTGTAAATTTAGAAGCTGCTTATGTGCTTTGCCATGAACTTTCCACCAGGAAATGGAGCCTTAAAATGGATAAAGGATTGTTGATGAATCGGCATAGTACAATTTCAACTTATTTGTATATGATTCTGTTAGCAATTTGTGGCAGACTTTGCGTTTCTGGTGGTAATGTCATTTCAGGTTATGTTTTCCCTATAACCGATCAAAATGATGACCCTTCAGACCATCATAAAACTGTTTATACGCAATTCCCATCGATTGGTGGCTTTTACCCGCCCAATATTTTACCCGAAGAAATCAATAATACCTGTTCAGGCAGAATAAAGTCATTACTGGTTTGTGGAGCTAACCCTATTCGATCATATGCAGATACAAATGCTTATGAAAACGCATTTAAAAAACTGGAACTACTGGCAGTGATCGATATTGCCTTCACAGAAACTGCTGAAATGGCGGATTATGTCCTTCCAGCATGTTCTGCTTATGAATCATGGGATACTGTGTTTTATCCATTCACTTTTCCAGACATATTTTTCCAATTTCGTCAGCCCATCATTCAACCAACAGCAAATTTAAAAGAATGTGGTGCAATTATGACTGAACTGGCTGAAGCCATGGGACTTATGCCTGAAATACCTCAATCTTTGTCAATCATATCAAATCACAATCGTTATGATTATTTGTTAAATTTACTCGCTTTTTCTCAAAAAGCCAATGATTTTGAATACGCTTTGCCATTTGTTCTTTCTAAAACCATTGGTAACGTAATGAATTCATCACATAAAGCTGTATTATGGGGACTTTTCCAAACAGCAGTAACTGATATCAGACATAAGGCTGAATCTGCGGGCTTTGAGATGGAATCCGCCTTTTCTTCGGCCCTGTCTTTAAAAAAAATATTTGCTGTTGGTCGTACAATTATCAAACATCTTAATTATATGCCTTTAGCAGGATTGTTTCCTGGAGTAAAACAGTCTGAAAAAATATTTCAAGCCTTATGTGATAATCCATCAGGTATATTTTTGGGACAAATGACCATTGATGAAAACATGCAGGAAATACACACATCAGATGGCAGAATAAATTTATATATTCATGAGCTATCTGATTGGTTGCAAAGTATTACGCCTTCAGTTGAACGTATTCGATTAAAACGACAAACACCATATCCATTGATCCTGATTGCCGGACGTCCTGCTAAAACCAATGCACATTCACAAATTAGAAAACCTGATTGGAATAAAGGCTTAAGATTTTGCACTGTACGAATGCATCCCTCTGATGCCCAAGGTCTCAGCTTGAAAGATGGTCAAAATGTCAGGGTTGTCACCCCATATGGTAATTTAGAAATAGAACTGGAGATATCAACTTCAGTACAAAAAGGCCAAGTGATCATGCCACATGGTTCTGGGATGAAATATCAGGGAAAAACTCATGGTGTAAATGTCAATTATTTGACAGGTTCTCACAATAGAGACCCCTTTTCTGGAATACCTTTGCATCAATATGTTCCTTGCCGAATTGAATCTGTTGTTAATGAGAGAATGATCTGACATGGGTGTTATCAAAACACGTTTTAAGTTAATTTTTTTACCCGATCCCTGATACCATACATATAGCCTGATGTAACAGTTTTTGTGATCATTTTTTCTGCAAAACCCGGCAGAGGAATTGACGTTTCGACAATAGGTGCGTAAATATATATAGAGTGTTGATTATTCTGATATGGCAATACATAACCATAGCCATCAACATCTTTAAGACCGCCGGTGCAGGCTTGAATATCAATCCCTTGTTCGTGATACAATTCAACCTGATCCTGTTGAACCAATTTCCATTCCACTCGATATCGATCTGGAAAGAATGAAACCAACAGTGTATATTCTACAGTTAATACTGGAACCTTTAATTTCCCTTCGACCAGAGCTTCGGCAGTAGTTCCATTGTCATATGTTTTTAAAATATGGCGAGTTTGATAATACTCTAAATGGGGGATAAATTCACCCATCACATCAAAATGATACAAAACATTCCAAACATTTTCCGGAGATGTTGGTATTAATAGTACACCAACAAATCGTTTACGTTTACCTTTATTTGGTGTTTTTTCTTCATCTATAAAAATTTGAAGTTTTTCCTGTTCAAGTTTTTTTGTATCGACATCAAATGTCACTTGATGACCATCGGAAGCATCAATAATGAGTTGCATAACTATAATCCCCTATAATTCGGGCGCATACAACAGAAGGGGGAAGCATATTTCATTTTTATTTTTGAACCAGGATTACACTGAAAAAGATGAATAAGATGAAAAAAACACTTTAAATTCATCTTATTCATCTTCTTCAGCGTAATCCTGGTTCAAAAAATATACAAAACTACTTTCTCCCCCCATCCATTGGATACGCCCATTTTGATTTCACTCTAATTATTTTATTTTGTACTAAAAAATCCATAACCTCACATACAGGCAGTCCAACAACATTGGTGTATGAGCCTTTTATCCATTGAACAATAAATGCGCCAATTCCCTGAATAGCGTAAGCACCTGCTTTATCGTAAGGCTCTTTTGTATTTAAATACCATTCAATTTCATCATCACATAGCTGTTTAAAATGAACCTCTGTTCGAACCATATCATGATAATGGAGGTTTAGTGTTTCACAACTGATGGTATAGCCTGTCAGTACAATGTGCGTTTTACCACTAAGGGTTTTCAACATTATGCGTGCATGGTCTTTGGATTCTGGTTTTCCTAAAATTGTTTGATTGATGACAACGATGGTATCAGCAGCAATAATCCAATGGTCGGGGTAGTTTTTTCCTATAGACAATGCTTTTTCTCTTGAGGATGCGAATACAGCATCCTCAGGAGAAAGCATTGCAAATTGAGTTTCGTCAATGTTGGCCGGTATAATATCAAATGTTAATCCCGCCTGCTCAAGAAGTTGTTTTCTTCGTGGCGATTGTGATGCCAGAATAATTGGAGTTTTGTCCATTATTAAGGCAAATACTTTTTAGGAATCCAGTAAATGGTTGTTCCACCCAATGGATGAGAATAACTCATGTTACTGTCGGAAAAATGTTTGCCTAAAATTGATCCTGGAACAATATAGGGTATATCTTTGCCAGAGGAACAACTTCCAGGCTGTTCTCTAATTTCATAAACCGGACGTTTATTATCTGCTATGTAATACAAAAAATTATTAACATTTCCTATCCAGGAAAATAATCGTTCAATTTCGCAATCCGGAACTTTCGTTCTGTCTTCAAGTTCCTGTATGGAATATCTGAATAAAGGACTATCCTGACGAATGGGTAAAAATGAAATTCGACGCACATATTCAATCAAAGTCTCGCCTGTTTCTGGCGGTGGGGGACTTGGAACCAATCGTTGAAGTGTACTGATTAAACCATAAACAAGTTCTGTTCTGACAAATTTTCCATGCTGATATTCGCTGGAATCCAGAATGCCTTCAATAATATTCCGATATTTCTTTAAATCTTCAGCAGTACACCATATATCCACAACAATATCATTGGTAATGGGAATGTAACCTTCTAAAATGGTGTCCATGATCCGACTGGAACATTGATCACCTAAATATTCACAACCCGCGTTTGCAATGAGATCCCAAAAAAGACCAGGTAAATTATTAAAATCATTGTAATTTTGCCATCTCTCAATGGTTTCAGCTAAAGATGCACCCCCTCTGAGATCCAAAATAATTTCATTCACAGCAGAGACCGCTTTGGGGTTGATAAAAGCAGACAAGCCTTCAATCACTTTTTGACCTAAATTATTATCATTGGTTTGAAGGAGATAACGATCAATTTTCATTTTTGGTGTTTGCTTTTGTAATCCAGCTAATATGGATTTTGCTTGTTTAGCAAATAATTGATAGGCTTTTTTAGAATTTGATTTGGATAATTTAATGGTATTACTTGCTTTATATGGTGTTTGTATAAAATAAGTGATAACAGGCATGACACTGTTTGCCATATCGCCACGCAAACCATTGATAATTAATTCCTCTGAAATTGGTGTTCTGTTATACAATTTTTTTTGATTGGAAGGGCTGTAACCATGATCACCAATAACAAATAAAATTTTTAACCGATCCGGGCAATTGGTCAATTCATTATCAATAAATTTCTGAATACCACCAAAAGAGTTTTCCTCAAAATCTTTATCCCCTTTAATTCGATAATTGAGCATGGCCTGGATAATCATATCCATTTCATCCATGAATCGCTTGTGATTTTGTTCAACTGTTGCTTTATCAATGGCACATGATTCCGGAAAAGAATGCCAATACCCCAATTCTGTTTCTTCAGCATATTGATCGCGATATATTCCAAAGCCCAGACGTGAAGTGATAACGCCCAGTTCTGGATTTTTTCCAATTCGTGTTTTAAGTTCACTGACAACTGATTTAATTGAATTCAGATAGGGTTCAATACTACGAGTTCCATCAATGAGAAAAAATATATCAATATTTTTAATATTCAAAATGTTTTGAATGGCCTGTTCTGTAGATTGCCTTCTTTGATCGGAAATTACAATACGTCCATATTTATCTGATTGGCTGACTCCCACTCCAGCAAGCGGCATAACAACCTTAAATAAATTTTTTTCTCGCCCCAGTATTGGGATACGTAAGGCATATTTAAACCATCGTTCGCCACCCAGAATAGGCCGGCCATTATGCCTGTTTAATGCTTCTTCTTCACTTAAATACGCATAAACAACACGTTCTTCTCCGGCTTTTGGGCTGTCTTCAGGAAAGACAAGGTTTTCTTTGGGCCTGAGTCCATAAGCAGTGTCCCAAATAAAACCATCTTCTGAGTCAACCCAGCCTACCAGACGATTTTCAGGTCTGAGTTTATAGGCATCTGCAAGCAAATAGCGGCCATCACTTTCATCAAAAATAAAATACCCATCAAAGCGGGCAAGTTCCCGACATCCACCAGATCCACATGTATCACTATCTGATTTTGAATATGCTTTAACAGTTGCAGGTTTATCAGATCGAATTCGTGTGGCTGTTTTAATATAAAACTTTTTATCCAAACCTGAATCAGATTTAATGGGTTTTAATGCACACAATAAATTTTTTCGTTCAACCCACCCATAGGGCGACATGTCTTCATGACGTTGAACTTGAAGACGATTACCATCAGCTTTTACAATGTTAAAATTCTGATTAAATTTTAATTTTTCCTTTGGATCGCTGTCAGTTGACGTTTCAAATAAAGGGACGTCATCAGCCTTGACTTTAACTGTCCAGGTAAAATTGACATCACCAGTTTCAGGTAAATTGAAACGCTGACAATCGCAGCTTCCATTTCCAGCCCATGAATGAGGAATCGTAATAAGTAAAAACAATCCCAGATAGCCTAAACATTTCATCTTTGTTTTCATGAAGCACCTTCCCGACAGATTAACAATAAAATTAAGGGTTAATGATAAGTTCTTTCATGCAGAATACTCTTAAGTAATGATATTCTCAAGGTGTCTGTTTCAAAACACACTGCATGTACTTTTTTCCAGGAATGGCATTTACCATTTGTAATAATATTCAGTTGAATGCCATTGTTATTCCAATGAAGTGGAATTTTTGCATAATTAGGGTTTAATCGCATACGCCCGATATCAGGCACATTCGTTTGATCGGTAATATAGATTACTTTTTGGATATTTTCTTTAAAGTAATCATGGACTGCATAAAGTGATTTCATGGGATGGATAATTTGTTGATCCATTGTAATGCGACTTTTAATTTGTAATGTCAACTGAGGATAAGGATTGGTCAATCGATAAGATCGCTTCATGTGAACCAAATCTTCAGATTGAACCACATAATCCAAACGATGATCTTCATTAAGGGCGACAAGAGTAACAGGTAACTTTGATGAATGACTGCTGATCATTGTGTGAATTAAACTATACCAAATTTTCCATCCTCCCATGCTAAATGACAATCTTTCAGAATTTGCAACAACAATCACTGTTCTTTTTTTTCCAAAAAGATTAGTTTTCAATTGAAACCGAATCATACCATTTGTAAATACACCTGGCGAACACAATGATCGATCTGTTTTTCCCTGAACAACCTTAGCCCACAACGAAGTTGGCGGGTATTGATTGTCCGATATTTTGAGCATCGTATGTCTTGAATATACCTGATAACGAACAGGTATTGATTTTGGGTCTATGCATTTTTCGCGAGATGGAAATATCCTGACTTCATAATTAAAATTAAACCCAACTTCACTATCATCAAAAATAATGGGATATTCATTTGCATACGCATAGTGACCAACCCAAAAAAGAAAAACCAGACAAGAATTTTTAAAAATTTGAAAAAGTCGCTCAGTTGATATCATTAGTCAGCCTATATGAACTATTCTATCTGCTCCGGGCCAAATGTAAGTTTAACATTCAAAGGACCGGGCCTTACAATTTCTGTTGATTTTATTAGAGCCGGACGTTCAGCAATAACAGGTATATCATATACTTGGATGATTTTTTGATTGTTTTCTTTCATAAAATAACCTGCAGTTACGGCAATATGCTTAACATCTTTTTCTCGGTTCATTACAATTCTTTTTTTATCTTTAGGTTCAATTGTCAGTCGGTATGTTCGGGCAACACTTGTGTGAAAAGCTCTACATTCTAACAAACGATTGATGCCATCAGGATTTAACATTAATTTTTCTAAAAAATCGATGTGGTGTAATTGATAAAAACAAACAGGTACTGAGTGAGGTATTCCCTCATAAATATTTAATTGACTGTCTGCACGAATTTCAAAATGAATCGCGTCAGCTTCATACATCCATTGATTTGGTTTTTTTGTGGGGGTGGATGTACAGGCTTGCACAAATGTTGCAAGCAGGAAAAGAATAAAATGCCATTTATGAAAATTCGTTGATTTCATTATTATCCTTAAACGATAGAATAATGCCTGGATAATTTACAAACAAGGTTTTTTAGGTTATGAAAAAAATAAAAAATTTATTTAGCATAATCAAGACGATGTTGCAAATATTCTGAAAATATTTTAATAAGAAATGATCAGACAAATATCAATCATGTTTGTTCGTAAAGCAATGTGAATATTTTACTAAATTGCTGTACTTTATTGAATAACTTGACAAAATTATGTCATATCAATATAAGAATTTGTTTAAATTATTATTAATTGAAATAAATGAATATGAATCAACCCCAAATGAATAAAATTGATACTGCAAGTGATGTTGTTCTCATTGAGTTACGACGAATTATACAATCTATTGATTTACATTCTCGGGCATTGGTCAAACGTGTTGGAATGACTGGGCCCCAATTAGTTGTTTTAAAGACATTATCGCAACAAGGAGAGGTGTCTGTCGGTGAATTATCAAAAGTGGTCAGTCTCAGACAGGCAACTGTAACTGGTATTTTAGAACGTTTAGAAAAAAGAGGTCTTATTAGCAGAAGACGAAGTGAAAAAGACAGACGACGTGTCCTGGTATTGACCACTGAAAAGGCAAATCGTTTATTAAAAAAAACGCCATCATTACTTCAAGATTCATTTGTTGAACAGTTTAATAATTTGAAAGATTGGGAGCAATCAATGATTCAAAGTGCTTTGCAACGAATCGTATCAATGATGGATGCTGATAAGATAAATGCTGAACCAATTTTAATGACCGGCCCTATTGATGAAAGTGAAAAATATACTTCTAAATAGACTCTGTTTATTTAGTTTAACCCAAATAATAAAGAATTTTCATTATCAGGAGGTAACTAATGGATTTCAAAATTAGCCGATGGATGTTATGCATCTTGATTTGGCTTTCAATGCATTCAACAGGAGTATGTGATGAAGTGAGACTGGCATATTCCAATTATTCAACATCCATAATAACAACAAATCTGGTCAAGGCTGTATTAAAAGAAAAACTCGACTACACTATCAAAATGATTAATTTCCCATCTGACCAATTATTGTGGAATAGTATTGCAACAGGGAAAGCCGATGCAATGGTATCTGCATGGCTTCCTAAATCGAATTCATTCATGCATATCAAATATAAGAATCAGGTTGATATTTTAAAACCCATTGCATTAGGTGTTCACATTGGTATTGTAACGCCAACTTACGTAACAATTGATAGACTTGACCAATTCCTGTCCAAAAAGAATGAATTTAACAATAAAATTTATTGTATTAAAGAACATGTTGGCAGTACCGATATGGCCAAAACAGCCCTTCGCGTATATCAGTTAAAAGGTGTTGAATGTGTTGTCTTATCAGAACAAGACATCATGAAAAAAATTGAAAATAATGTCAATAAATTAGAATGGATTGCCCTGGCTTCCTGGGTTCCTCATACAATGCTTGAAAAATGGAAATTGAAATTTTTAGAAGATCCCAATGATGCTTTTATGAAAGATGAAAAAATTTATGCTGTTGCAACGAAATTACTAAAAAAAGAACATCGAGATGTTTATGCTTTTTTAAAGGAATTTTATTGCTCTCCAAAAGAATTACAAGAATTGATGAGCGATATGGTTAAATTTAATAAATCTCCATATGATGCTGCAAAAGATTACATAACAAAGCATTCTGATAAAGTAAAAAAATGGATAAAAAATGTTAAAAAGGGACATCAAAAAAGACGCTTTCATCTTAATTAGATATCAATGAGAGATAAGAAAAATGAACACAATTAATATCATTGTAAATGGTTTACCCGGTAAAATGGCTCAGTCAGTTGTTGAAAAAGCTATGGAAAATCCAAAATTCAATGTTGTTCCTTTTTCGTTGACAGGGCCAGAAATTGAATTAAAAACAATGACCATAAACAATCAATCTTTTTCATTAATAAAACCAGATCAAAGAGAAGTTTTTTATGACAACAATAAAGATTTATTGTTATCTTCAATAAGTATTGATTTTACGCACCCTTCTGCTGTTGATATGAATTGCAAATGGTATTGTGATCATCATGTATATTTTATCATGGGAACCACCGGCGGGGATAGAAATCGATTAAAAGACCATGTGAAAGCATCAGACATTTGTGCTGTGATCGCTCCAAAC
>Ga0272440_1003579_pt1 | contig 11518 bp, 12 predicted proteins | sample SSMMMBAug17_FD_192440 | JGI IMG/M metagenome (GOLD analysis project Ga0272440, IMG submission 192440) | Marine sediment archaeal communities from Little Sippewissett salt marsh, Falmouth, MA, United States - SSM-MMB-Aug17 | ecosystem: Environmental > Aquatic > Marine > Wetlands > Sediment ... | reverse complement strand
GGGAAAAGTGCTGATTTTGCAATATCTCGATAAACAGAAGCCAGGTTGTTTTCTTCAAATTTATACTTCACTTTATCTGCATTTAATGCAGCCTTTTTTAATAAATAGTATAAATCGTATTGGGGAGCTTGTGAGTCAATTTCCTGATCATTTGCATAAAGGGTCGATATAAAAAAAAGAACAAAAAGCAAACAATATATTTTGTTATTCATTAAAGAAGTATTCCTTTTTTCCTTTTCTGTAAAGTCCTTCATTAACACTCGTTAACTTGAATCCATAATATTTGAAAATATTTTTAAATTCAGGTAATTTTTCCTCAGACACTGTACATAAAGGCTTATCAGTATCTAAAGCTTCAAAAGAGCGTTGAAATAACTTATAACCAATTTTCTGGCCTTTAAAATTTTCTGTAACCTTAATATTAGATATCTTTTTTTCAGAAGAATTTTTTATAATTGAAATTCCTGCCAATTTTTCATCAATTACATTTAATAAAATTTGCCTATCAGAGTTAATTAACCCAGGTATAACTTTATTATAATACCACTTATCAAAATCTGGATAATATTGTCTTGTATCTTTTAAAAACATATGAATTAAATTCATATATGAAAAATATACAGCACCAAATATTTTTTGTACATCTATCAAACTACTGATTTTGTTTAAGTTCTTATAATTATTTATTTTCATTAGAAACCTCCTCAGTATTTTGAGTTTCGTTGATACTTTCTATTTGAAAATTATTGAAAATTTTAGTTGTAATATAATTTCCACCAAGCCCTCCAATACAACCAAGAATAATCGTGAATAGTATCATTAATATAAATAGCCAATAATTTCTTTTTATATGAGAAGTCTTTAAAAACAAGCTATAGTCTGTAAATTTATCTTCTTTCCAGTGATATGCTATCATTTCATCATATAGTTGATTATGCCCGATATATTCATTCCAAATAGGATTTTCTAAAATTCTTGAAGCTTTTAATTTTTTGCTTTGAAATAAAAAATCATTAAACATGTCAGTAATTAAAAATAAATTCATTGATTTAAACTCATAATCATCAAAAACTTTCTCTACTATTGTTGGTGGTAGTTTTCTAATTGTATTGATATTGAACTCAATAAAGTTCATTTTTTTAAAAAATCCATCAATAATGAAATTATTTTCACTTATTGTTTTAAGAATTTTATCTAATTTAGTTATTCTGAACCTGTAATATACTGTATTCACTTTTTCTTTAGGCTTGTTTTTGGGGCTTATACTAATTTGGCTCCCTCTTTTTATATTTTCACAGTTTATAATAGAAAAAGTTATATCTTCTTCATTAATATTGCAATAGTGAAAAGTCTTTCCATCTGGACCTGTTACCTTATGAAATATCCCCTCATCATTTGAAATAGTCATCTTTTTATTGAAGAGTGCGTTTGTTAATTTTGCGTTTTTTGACAACTCAACAACTTTATCGTTAAAATCTGAGTATTCACAAAAAAATGGCAAGAATAAATGAATACTCTCAATTGCAAAAAAATCATCAATTTTCAAACCAAATTCTATACTATTTAGCTTTTCATTTTTTGATAACCAAATATTAATATCTAAATGAACTTTTGGAGAGATTTCTTTACATTCATTTTTTTTATCCCACCACAATGCTATAGAGTTCATATGTTAAAATACCTTTGCAACAATTTAGATTCTTTTTTGTTTAAATATTTATACATTTGTGGAGCATGATACTTTTTAAATATCTTTTTTAAATCAATATTTTTCAAAGGTTTCTCATAAAATCCGATTTTGATTATGTAAAGCTTTTCATATTTTCCAGAATAAACTTTAAATTCTTCTTCAGTTACCCCCAAAAAATTGCTATATTCTTCCCATATAGTTTTTGGTGATTTATTTATAACTTCCAAAGGTTTAAAACGGCCAACGATAGTATTTAATTTACCGCTTGAGTGAACATAAATATGACTAATTTCTTTTTTATAAATTGTTTTCCGAATTTCATATAATTTTGTTTTCTTTTCAATTTGTTTAATATATTTATAATTTATTGATAGTAGTAAATCCATTATTTAGTGTTCCAAACTGATTAATATAATAACATGCTTAACAGTATACGACAAGAAAAGAGTATATTTTTCTATTTATTTTTTATATTAATTTTTTAATTATTCCAATAAAAACAAATTAATATATTGAGGATCTATATCCTTAAATAATACATTGCCTAATTCTGATTCAATTTCAATAAACAATGTATCAAAAACCGATTTAAAGCGGCTTTGGATATAATCCTGTTCAAAGCCTGTTTTGTTTGCAAACCATTCAATAAAAGAATGTTTAAATGATGATTTTACCTTACAATTTTGATTCTCAGATTTTGTTTCCCACATAGAATCAAAAAATTTTTTAAATTCAAAAATAGAGATAGGAGCTAAAACATTATTTAATTTAATTAAATCTCTTGCAAAAAGAGTCAATAAAACATTTTTATAAGTTAGTTGGAAATTCTTTAATGGTTTTATTTGTACAGAAAAAAGCGATAACATTTCATCAAGAGCAATAATTTTTAAAAGTATATTTTTTACTTTTTGGATCTCTGCCATGGATTGAAACTCTCTATATAAAAGACCATCTTTAAACTCTGCGTAAAACCTTGGACGTTTAAGCAAGAGTCCACCTATAAAGCCAAGCCATTCTTCATCCCAAAAATCAAGAGGAAGCCCTGATTCATTAATAAAGCTGTTGCGATACCAGGTATCTGCTTTCCATTTTACAGGTAAAACCTCACTATACCCAAATTGAAATAAATTTTTAACAGAATGTTTTGTAACAATGTTAATCAAATTTTCAACGTTTGGCGGAGACTCTCCTAAAAGGCTTTCAATGGCAATATTAATGTATCCACAAGCCTTGCTTACTACATTCTTTAAAATATCTTTTGTTTTAACAGAAATTGTATCAGCAGATACTATCTGATTACAAAGACTTATAAATTGTAAATAAACTTCATCAGTACTATCATCAGAATCAATAGCCATTATAGCCTGAAAAAAATAGTTATCATGTGACATTATTTGAATTGGATATAAAGGAGCATTAAAGTTAGTTCTTTCTTGCAATTTTTCTGAAATTTCAGATTTATTGAGTTTTTGAAACTGTTTCTTTGAAATGAATTGATAAATGCCAATAGCTTCTTCAAAAGGTAAAAATCCTTGTTCTTCAAGCCGAATACTCTTTAACCTGAAACTTTCTTCTTCAAACTCAGCAGGAATAACTGATGAAATATTTACCAAAACTTTTTGATATTCATAATGATCATAAGCTGCCAAATGCTTTAAAAATTCTGTGATAAATTCTTCTCTTAACTCTTCTGTTTCACGATCAAGAGGGGTTTCCAGTCTCAAATCTGATAAAGATACATAGTGTACACTATCTAAAGAAAAGAAAGTATCAGGTAAGTCTGAAAAATCTTCTCCTTCCTGTAGGGCAACAATTTCTAAATTTTGATAAAGATAGAAATATAAATATTTAGGATCATCCTTTAAAAACCAATTCATAAACCTATTAGCATCTGATTTAATTAACATATGAAGCCATCTTGTTGTTTCAGTGATACATAGACGATCACGTTTCCATATTTGAACATCTAACATGTATTGCCATTGTTTTGTCGATGCAAGAGATATTATAGGTAAAGAATCCTCTAAACCAATTTCATGAATCAATAACAAAAGATCCTGTGATGGAATAGAGTTAACAAGAGCTGTGGATTGGTCATAAGATAAAATCTGATATAAAGCTTCTTCTGGTGATAGATTTATCAGTTCTTTTCTTTTTTTCCTGAGTGCATTGAGTTTTTCTTGTATTATAGCTGGTACTTTCTGATCATCTGATTCTTTTGCACTTGTATTCTGAATTTCTTTCATACTTTTTCCCATTCTGTTAGTTTATACTATTCTGAAGGAACCCACAGAGATTCGCCATCAAATTCAATTCTATCAATTATAGAATAATCAATCTGATCCAGGATTCCAAATATCTGAGTCATATTATAGATAACAATAACTGTCATTGGCTGAATGACATTAAGATTTTTTTCAAATGAACGAGTTTCAAGATTATATATATTGACCAGTTGTTCAGAAAATTTCAATATTTTTCCAACTCCTGAGCTTTTTCCTGTTTTAAGAGGTTCATCAGCAAGTGGGGATAATTCAATTCCTCTATTTTGAAAATACTCCCTTAATAACTCAAAATGAATATCCCAAATATTTGTTCCTGGACGAACAATTCGAATTCCCAAATAAGTACTTTTTTCATATGGTTTTGGACTTCTTGGAGGATAAACATCCAGGCGAGTTTCTGGAGAAATATCCCCAACAGAGCTTATGTTACGAGGTTCTGAATTTTTCTCTTTTAACAGTTTATTTTTTTTATTACTAACTACTTCTGGTTTACTCTTTTGACTGAATGAATCTTCAGGAGAAAATTGCAGTTTTTCCATTTTTTTTTCTTTTATTTTTGATTGGATGGAGACCGGTTTTCCAAGTTCTATTGGAATGGACTTTTGATGAGGGATTTTTTTATCCAAAAAGGGATGTTTTATTACTCTATCTTGTTGTTGGTGAGATAAAACTTTCTTGTTTTGCTTTTTTTGTTGTGGTTCCTTGCGAATTAATATTTGTTGTTGCTCATTTTCTGTAGATAAAACCCATTTAGGATCTGCTTTGTTTGTAACTGGTTGAATAGTTTCTTGCAGGTCATCCTCAACTATTTTTCCCTGATTTAATTGAAGACGATCAGCTATTTTTTTGATTGGTGCAATAGAATCTCCCACCTGGACCTTTTCATTAGTTTGTACTATTAAATCAAGACTTTTTTCAATTCCAAACTGTTCTTTTCGCCTTTCAATAAGTTAATGGTCAGGGTGCTTTTTATCATCTCTTACAGTTTCATAACGAATAATTTTTTCTTTTTTTGATTTTTTATTATTTAATTTCCTCTGTTTTTCAATTTCTTGTTTTTTAGATAAATCTGATGCTTTTAATTTTTGAGGCGGAGCAAGAGATAGTTCTTGAGAAGCATTTTTTTGGTTTAGTTTCTGAGCATCATTTTTTGAAAGCGCTTTCTTTTCTTGAATCGTTGAATTATCATCTTTTTCTGATTGTTCATTTAAACCTTTAGTCTCAGATTTACTATCTTGTGTTTTTTCAGACCCTTGAGACATTTCTTGAACATCAGAGAAATTCTCAGAAGGCTTTTTTTGAGATACTTTATAATATATAAAAAAAAATATAAATCCGATAAACAAAAGAATCATTAAAGATGTTAAAATATTAGAGACAGTTGTATTATTGGACATATGTACCTCATAAATTTGTTATCAATAAAATTTAATATATAAATTTTATTTTTTATATCATTTATTAAAGATAAAAGGCATCTTTAAAATAACTCTTCTAAGCATATCCATTGCAACCATTGCAAATAACTCTTTTTTTTGTTTGCGGTTTCCATAAGTCAAAACAACTTTATGAAAATGGATACAAGATTCACATGCAACAGCCATGCAAATTGTTCCCACAGGCTTTTCAGGAGTTCCACCAGTAGGACCAGCAATTCCACTTGTTGCTATTGCATAGTCCGCACCAATTTTATTACGTATTCCAATTGCCATTTCCTGCACAGTTTCTTGACTAACTGCACCATAATTTTGAAGCGTTTCTTCTGAAACATTTAAAACTTTCACCTTAGACTCATTAGAATAAGTCACTGCTGAACATAAAAAAAATTCAGAGCTTCCAGGAACCTGGGTTAAAAGGTGTGCAATTAATCCTCCTGTACAACTTTCAGCAAGAGCAAGTGTTTTTTTCTCTTTTTTTAATAAAGAGCTAAGTACTTTTTGCATAGAATCACCATTTAGAGAAAAAATATACTTTCCCAGACGTTCTAAGCACAGTTGCTCTGCTTGTTTGAGCATGTTAGTTGCTTCATCTTTTGTGTGAGCAGTTGCATACAATTTAATTTGAATTTCTGGAAATTTAGATCTTGTACCCGCTCTAACTCCTGGAACCTTTGAGGGAATATCTTTTATTGCTTCTCCCACTTTAGACTCAATGGTTCCAAAGCAAACAATAGTTTGTTGAATAGTCTTTTTTTCATTTCCTCCAGAATGTTGAATAAGATCGGGTATAACCTTTTCGTTGAGCATCTTTTTCATCTCATGAGGTACTCCTGGCAAAAAATATGCTCTGCATTTTCCTATTTTAACAATAAAACCAGGTGCTGTACCCACAGGATTTTCGATCATTTGTGAGCCATCGGGTATATAAGCCTGTTTTTTAATGGAGGAACTCATTGGCCGTTTAATAAGTTCAAAAAAAACACATAAAGCATCATAAGCATCCTGATTAAAAACAAGCTCACTCTTTGATGCCCTGGCTGCAGCTTCAGCGCTTAAATCGTCAGGTGTTGGTCCAAGTCCTCCAGTTACAATCAAAGCATCTGCTCGTTGACCGATTTTAAATAAGAGTTTTGAAATTATATCCAAATCATCGCCCACTACATGATGTTTTTGGACTTCAAAATGATTCATAATTAATGAATTTGCTATGTATGCTGAATTTGTATCTGATAAAGCACCTGTCAAAAGTTCATTACCAGTAGCCAGTATTTCAATTTTCATTATATATTTTTCCCTTCTTGAAATAATAAACAATAATTCTTGACAAAAGATTGAATTTCATTCAATCTTTTTTTGATTATTTAAGTAATCACGGATAATCATCAATTATGTATATAAACTATAATTAGAATAATTTTGGATTTATGATTAAATCCAAATTCTATTAAAACAATCTATATTGTTTTTTAACACAAATATCAAGACATGAAGGAGATTTCAATGAGCATTCGATTAGCCATTAATGGATTTGGCAGAATTGGAAGGGTGGTCTTTCGCGCAGCAATGAATCGTTCAGATATAGACGTTGTTGCCATCAACGATTTAACAGATGCAGATACTATGGCCCATTTATTGCGCTACGACTCCATTCACGGTAACCTTGACATAGAGGTTAAACCGGATGGAGACAGCATTATGGTTGGCGAAAAAAGTGTATCTATTACATCACACAGAGATCCATCAGAACTGCCCTGGCAATCAAAAGAAATAGATATAGTTGCAGAATGTACAGGTTTATTTAGAAAACGAGAGGCTGCTGCTAAACATCTTGATGCAGGGGCAAAAAAAGTAATTATATCCGCTCCAGCAGAAAATCCAGATATTACTGTAGTTATGGGCGTTAATTCAAATCAATACGACCCAAGACAACATCATATTATTTCAAATGCTTCTTGTACAACTAATTGCCTTGCACCAGTGGCAAAAGTTTTATTAGAAAATTTTGGAATAGAGCAAGGACTCATGACTACAATTCACTCATACACAGGAGACCAGCGATTATTGGATTTTCCACATAAAGATCTTCGGCGTGCAAGAGCTGCAGCTCTTTCAATGATTCCAACATCAACAGGTGCTGCAAAAGCTGTTGCCCTCGTATTACCTGAGCTTGCTGGCAAGCTTAATGGACTGGCCGTTCGAGTGCCTACACCAAATGTTTCTCTTGTGGATATTGTTGTTAATACAACTGCCTCTGATATTTCTGTATCAGATGTTAATAATGCTCTAAAAGAAGCATCAGAGAATACATTAAAAGGTATTCTCGGTTTTTGCGAAGATCCCCTTGTTTCATCTGATTTTAATGGATCACCTTTATCATCAATTGTTGATGCCCCTACAACTCAGGTTATTGGCAATATGGTAAAAGTCTTATCATGGTATGATAATGAAACAGGTTATTCTACACGTATGGTTGATCTGGCTGCGATGATTGGAAATCAATAAACAAGGAGAGTATAATGTCTGATCGAGTACCTTTAATAGCTGGCAATTGGAAAATGTTTAAAACTGCTGACGAAGCAATCGAAACAGCCCAAAAACTTATCAGTCTAGTTGGAGATACAAAAAATGTAGATATTATGATTGCCCCTCCTTTTACAGCATTGCCATTGGTCGCACCAATTATAAAAAACTCATCCATAGGTTTATCTGGCCAAAATTTGCACTGGGAAAAACAAGGAGCATTTACTGGAGAGATTTCTTCAGATATGTTAGTTGCAGCTGGATGCCAATATGTGATTATCGGTCATTCAGAAAGACGTCAGTATTTTTTTGAAACAGATGAACAGGTCAACAAAAAAGTACATGCCGCAATTGACGCGGGGTTAGCGCCTGTTCTTTGTGTCGGAGAAACAGAAAAAGAAAGAGATTTAAATAAAACATTTTCTGTTCTTGACAAACAGATCGAAATTGGTTTACAAAGGATGATTATCGACAATGTCGCAAAAATTATTATAGCTTACGAGCCAGTATGGGCAATAGGGACAGGAAAAACAGCTACAAAAGAGCAAGCCCAGGAAGTTCATGAGTATTTAAGAAAGCGTCTTGCCGATATTTTTAATGATGAAATTGCTTCAACTATAAGAATACTTTATGGGGGAAGTGTTAAACCAGATAATGCAAGTGGCTTAATGGCTATGCCAGATGTGGATGGAGCGTTGGTTGGAGGTGCAAGCCTTGATCCTGAAAAATTTAGTGGAATAGTAAATTTTTAGATAGCTTAAGCCCTGATAATTAGTAAAATTAGGATGATTAATGTCAGTAATAATAACAATTATTCATATTTTCGTTGCCGTTGCTTTAATCATGATTGTACTTCTTCAAACAGGAAAAGGTGCAGACATGGGGATCGCTTTTGGTGGAGGTTCAAGCCAAACTCTTTTTGGAACAACAGGTGCAGGTACTTTTCTAAGTAAAGCTACAACAGTAATTGCTGTTATTTTTATGATAACTACTTTTTCACTTACATATATGTGGGGAAATAGAAATGAATCATCCATAATGTCTGATTTTCAACCGCCTATACAAGCAGGAACAGAAGATACTGCCAAAAAAGCCGACACACAACAAACATCGACAACTCAACAACAACAAAACGATAATACATCTGAAAGTGCAGAAACAGAAATACCAGTCCAGCAATCTGAAATGGCAACCCAACAATTAGAAGTAAAGGATTCAACAGCACAACCAGTTCAAACAGAAGTTGTTTTACCATCACCACCTTCTGATGAAACTAAATCAGCAGAATAATTACACAAATAAGCCGAAGTGGTGGAATTTGGTAGACACGCTATCTTGAGGGGGTAGTGGGCCACGCCCGTGCCGGTTCAATTCCGGCCTTCGGCACTCTATAATATAAAAGCCTGTTATCATTATGATAATGGGCTTTTTTTATGCTCGCATCATCTATCTGTCATTTAGTTTTCAGCAGACTGGAATATAATTAACAAATGTTTGTTATGTGGTTGGCATGTGCTTTAAAAATTCATTGCAAGATTCTAATAAAGATGTCATGTAGGGAATATTCTCAAAGATAGGAGTGAAGATGAAAAGCTATTTAATAATATTTGTAATTGCTTGCCTGGTTAGTCCTTATGCTTATGCAGAAAATGAAACTGTTAACGAACGTTTAATTCGTGTAGAAACATCAGTCAAAAGCGTTGGTAAGCAATTAGAGGGAACAAATAAACGTATTGATGACACAAATAAGCAAATTGAATTCTTGCGGAATGACATACACAGTTTAAGAAACGATATGTCAGATTTGAGAAAAGACGTTTCAGGATTAAAGGGTAGCATAACCCATACTTTATTTTTGTTTTTATTTGCAATTCTCGCTTTAATTATTTGGGATAGAAAAACCACTGTAAAGCCTTATTCGGAGAAAATAGACGAACTGTATAAAAAGGTTGCTTATATTTGGGAACACTTCGGACTTGATAAGCAAAAAGATAGAGTTGTAAAACCTGCTTAACTTCATACCTCCAAACAAACCAGATCAGGAGACTGGCATATAATTATCAAATGTTTGTCATGTGATTGGCATGTGGGTTAAAAATTCATTGCAAGTTTCATATAAAGATGTCATGTAGTGAATATACTCAAATACAGGAGTTGAATATGAAAAGCTATTTAATAATATTTGTAATTGCTTGCCTGGTCAGTCCTTATGCTTATGCAGAAAATGAAACTGTTAACGAACGTTTAATCCGTGTAGAGGAGTCCGTCAAAAGCATTGATAGGCGTTTAGATGATACGAATAAAAGAATTGATTTACTCAGGGAAGATATTAACAAACGCTTTGAACAGACAGATAAAATCATAGACAAACGATTTGAAAGCATGGATAAACGGCTTGATGATAATATGTCAATGATGCATACTATATTCAATACTTTAATTGCCCTAATAGGTTTGATATGCGCTTTAATCGCATTTATTATTTATGACAGAGTTAGAGCTAACAGACCAGTTCAGGAAAAAGTTGAACAGATAGAAAAGGCTCATGAATCAATCAATAAAACCATTGTAGACATTAAAGCTAATATTAAGCAACTATGGGAAAGGTTTAACCAGGAACCACAGCAGCAAAATCTAAGTCCTGCTTAACTTCACTCCAAACAATCCAATTTTCTGACCAGAAATTTATCACTGTGTAAAACTTGCTCAGTATTGATGCTAATAAGAATAAATCCTGGTATGTTTACCAAAAAAAATATTCTAACTTTTTTAGCAACAACAGAAGTTTTTAAGGTACCCCAAACAGACCATCACACGAGAAAATTATTTTACTTTTTTATTTATTTGGATTACATTTTGAATAAATTTCAATGAAATATTAGAATAGGAGTTTTTTTCAATGGGTAAAATAATAACCAACAGTATCGGTATGGCCCTGGTCCAAATTCCTGCTGGATCATTTACCATGGGAGGAGATGAAATAAGTGAACAGGCAGATGAAATGGAACGACCAAGGCATAGAGTTACCATTGATAAGCCTTTTTATATGGGAAAATTTCCTGTGAAACAATCTGAATGGATTGCTATAATGGATAATAATCCATCACATTTTAAAGGAGATAACCTTCCTGTTGAACAGGTATCATACCATGATGCCCATAAGTTTATTGATAAATTGAACTCTTTAGAAAAGACAAAGGCTTATCGCCTTCCATTTGAGGCTGAATGGGAATACGCAGCACGAGCAGGAACTCAAACTACATATTATTTTGGGAATAGTGTTGCTCAACTTGAATCTGTTGCCTGGTTTCGAAAAAATTCTGGAAAAAAAACACATCCAGTGGGAAAACTCGCATCAAATCCTTGGGGATTATATGACATGCATGGTAATGTCCATGAATGGTGTGAGGATTGGTTTGATAAAAAATACTACGCTGTTAGTGCTAAAAAAAATCCTGCTGGACCCAAAAAAGGACTTGCAAAATCTCTAAGAGGTGGCGACTGGGGAAGTGAAGATTGGCACTGCCGATCAGCATCAAGAAGTCTTGGATCTCCAGATCGAAGAGGGAATAGACTTGGTTTCA
>Ga0272440_1003578_pt1 | contig 11521 bp, 7 predicted proteins | sample SSMMMBAug17_FD_192440 | JGI IMG/M metagenome (GOLD analysis project Ga0272440, IMG submission 192440) | Marine sediment archaeal communities from Little Sippewissett salt marsh, Falmouth, MA, United States - SSM-MMB-Aug17 | ecosystem: Environmental > Aquatic > Marine > Wetlands > Sediment ... | reverse complement strand
GGTCTATTAAATAAAACACTTCAAGTCCCTTTAGGGACGACAGATAATAGCCTGGGGTTTCAACCCCAGGCGGGAGAACAATTTCAGGCGGTCGAGCTTAGCCTGACGGCTATGGGCTTTAGCCCATTGCCGTCAGGTTAAGCGCAAACTCGCTCCGGTACTCGTTCCCAGGCTCTGCCTGGGAACGTTTTCCGAGGTGGCTCTGCCACCTACGAACTGAACAGGCGGCGGAGCCGCCAAGAACACGTTCCCAGGCAGAGCCTGGGAACGAGCACCGGAGCGAGTTTACCTTAGCCTGACGGCTATGGGCTAAAGCCCTACGCTGTTCTTGCAATTGCCGAGATCGTACATTTTTATTTGACGATTATTTTTTTTGTCGTCGAATACTTTTTTAAGGAATACTCGGAAAATAACATACTCATTTTTTTTTTGATCGTCCCAAAAAATAAGGTCGTGTAGAGACGTAGCATGCTACGTCTCTACAGTACATTTACCTTAAAACGAACAATATCAATAAATGGGGAAGTTATTTTCAGAGATTTCCTAAGTAATTTTTTATAAGGAGGACCAAATGAACTTTTCCGACTACAAATACATCATATTAATGGTAGACCCTTTGGATGAATACCGCAAGATGATTTACAATTACTTCCTCACCACAACATCTTGTAACGTAATCACCTGTAGCACTGATACAGAAGCGCTTTCCATCCTGAAAAAGACACCTGTCAACATGATTATTTACAATGCTGACCATGAACAATCGGGGATTGCATTCTATAAACACCTGCAGGCGCATTCAAATGATCTGGTAAAAGTTCTTCTGATAAGTTCTGTTCAGGATACCAAAGAACTGAACCGGCAATTCAGTAATGGTCTATTCAATAAGTATTTAACGAAGCCTTTTGAGGAGATTCATTTGCTTCTCATGGCCTTTGAGACAGTGAATGAACATTTAACCCGAACCCTGGATGAACGTATTCAGATGGAAGAACAATTTGTTCACAATGAAAAAATGAGTACTCTGGGACAAATGATGGCCGGGATTTCTCATGAACTGAAAAATCCCACCACCTTTATTCACAGTAATCTGAATAATCTGAAAAAATTTATTGCAAAGGTCATGGGAATGTTTGATCAATATGACCAGATGAATCTGCCGGATGAAGTATTAAGCGAAATCAATGCCTATAAAAAGGAAATCAATTTTGACTATTTGAAACAACGCATCCCCATAATGATTGAGCGTACCGCTCAAGGTGCAGAACGTCTTAAAAAAATATTACTGGATTTAAAACTGTTTTATCGCAAGGACGCCCAAAGTTTTGAAATGGCTGATATCAATGCTGCCATTGAATCGTCAATCAATATAATCATTCATGAATACAAAGATCGAATCAACCTGGAAAAAGATTTAGGGTATTTACCTGATGTAGAATGTAATATTACCAAACTCAATCAGGTATTTGTCAATTTGTTGATCAATGCGTGTCATGCCATTGAAGGGGATGGCCAAATTACTGTAAGAACCCGGAGTCAGGAGGACCAGGTAGAGATCTCGATTGAAGATACCGGCTGCGGTATGCCGGAATCTGTTCAGAAACAAATTTTTCAACCATTTTACACCACCAAACCCGGATCACTCGGCTCAGGCCTGGGATTATCAATCAGTGCAAAAATAATCAAGGCGCATGGGGGAACAATTTCTGTTGAAAGCACAGAGGGTAAAGGGACGACTTTTACCATTGTTATTCCGGTATCACAGGGTGTAAATCAGGCTTAAGGAGAGACTTTCCATGTCAGAAGAACAAAAACGAACGATTTTATGTGTCGATGACGAACAGGATATTGTCGATAGCCTGTTTGATGAACTGATGGATTCTTATCATGTACTGACCACCACAGACCCGATTAAGGGCCTTACATACTTTGATACAAATGATATTGCCCTGGTCATCTCAGACCAGCGAATGCCGCAAATGACTGGCAGCAAATTTCTGGCAAAGGTACATGAGAAAAAGCCCATTTGCAAAAAAATATTACTCACTGGCTATTCTGATATCAATGCCGCCATTGATGCCATCAATCTGGGCAGTGTAGACAAGTATTTTAACAAACCCTGGGACCCGGATGAATTGATTGAAGCCATTGACAGCCTCCTTTCCATTTACAAAATGGATGAGTTTTTCGATCGTGTACTCAAACAGGGCAAGGATATGAAAGCCACTATAAAAGCTGAGGAAAGCCGATCGCGTGGATTTCAGGATTTTCTGGATAATTATTCAACGGCCCTTTGTATTATGGATGAAAATGGCATAATTGAATATATGAACAATAAAGGAGCCGAAATATTCAAGTTTGATTCGCCTCAGGAACTGATCGAAAAGAACTTTCTGGAGTTATGTCTAGCAGATATCCAACCCTCAGATTTTATCGAGCAGTATGTGACAATGGGTAAAGAACTCAAACGTTTGTCGGTAAAAGCCAGTGATGGCTCAATGCATAGTTTGCCTTCAACATTGGTGTGTAAGGATACTGAAAAAGGTAGACAGCTTTGTGGGATTGTTTTTGATACCTTTTAGGGTGTTGCACAAGTATCGTTTCGGCAAATGATAATTTCTTGACTCTTTAGAATGGGCGCATTCCCAAAAAGTCGGATGCGTGTAACCAAAATTGTAGGTCAAACCGAACCAAGCCTATGAGCAAAAAAAATGTAGGAGCGAACATATGCTTCGCCCCTACATTCGTTCTCGGACATAGGTTTGATATCGGTTGTTGAATACAACCAAAAGAAATGTCCGACTTTATGAGAATGCGCCCCCGAACCTTCTGATCTAATTAATTGCCAGAAGGGCATTCGTTGTTCATAAAAGTCATGCGTAGTTGATTCCAGCGCATAAGTTTTTAATGGTTTATATTTAAGCACCCGCAATAAAAGGATTAAACAATATGTCTTCAATACCACCTCAAAATCATAATCAAAATAAAACGAATTGGGCCCAACTCCTCCATAACAATTTACAAATCCTGATTGTTGATGATGAACCTGTTTTTCGAATGATTATCAAAGATATCTTAGAAGACAGTGGGGCGACAATTTTCGAAGCTGAAAATGGTCAGGAAGCGATTGATATTTTTGATAAAACCCCGCTGGATCTCATCTTGATGGATCTTAACATGCCGGTCATGAATGGTTTTGAAGCGATTTCTCTAATCAGGGAAAAATTACAGGATAAATTTATTCCCATCATTACTGTCAATGCTTTTAATGATGAAAAAATTCTTCAACAAGCGCTAGAATGTGGTGCAGATGACTATCTGGTTAAACCTGCTAACTATGAAGTATTGATTTCCAAAATAAACAGTATGATTCGGATAAAAAATTTCTATGACAGGGAACATGAGCTTCGAATGCGTTTATATCATGAAAACCAGAGGTCAATGCAATTAAGCAAAGAACTGAATAAAGCAAAAAATGATCTAGAATTAAAGAATCAACTGTTAATAACTGTTAATGAACAGTTGGATAAATATGGTAAAGAGCTGGAAATTGAAGTCCTTAAACAGACAAACCAGTTACGCCAGAAAGATTTGCAGTTAATCGAAAAAGATCGTGAAGTCAGCCTGTATTCACTGGCCTCAGGAATGGCGCATGAAATTAACAACCCGCTGGGCTTTGTTAAATCATCCTTGTTGTCACTTCACAAAAGAATAAACAAGCTGTATGATCAAACACTGATAAAATATTTAGATAAAATCTCTGTAGACAAGAATCGACGCACCACAGATAGAATGGTAAATCGCGCGTTTAGAGGCATTGATCGAATTATCAATATTATCAACTATCTCAAACGTTTATCAAACGTTGATATGGAAGAAACTGGCCCGCTCAATCTGAATATAAGTATTGATGATACTTTACGATTGATCAAGACCCAGTTTGATACGAGACATGCCACCATAAAAACATATCTTGCAGATTTACCTGAAATCATCTGTGCCCGCCAAAAAATCAATATATGTATATACAATATCATAAAAAATTCGCTGGAGGCAATTAAAGCAAAAGAGAAAATAGATCCTGAATTTAAAGAAGGGCAGGTAGAAATTATTTCTCAATACAGTGTGCCGCCAGCCCGCATAACTGTTCAAATTATTGATAATGGCATCGGTATGACCGATGAAGAACGCCGTCAGGCATTTGATCCATTTTATACGCAAAAGCCTATTGGTGAAGGTTCGGGGATTGGTCTGACCATGGCGGACACATATGTGAAAAAACATGATGGCCAAATCACCATTAATAGTGAAAAAAATAAAGGGACAACAGTTACGCTGACTTTCCCCGTTCAAGAAAAAGCATAACAAAAATCATACAGGAGAAAAAAAATGACTGAAACAGAAAAAAGAACCATATTATGCGTTGATGATGAACAGGACATACTCGATAGTTTATATGATACATTCATGGATGACTATCACGTTCTTGTCACCACGCAGGTTTCAGAAGCGCTTCGATTATTTGATGAAAAAGATATTGCCCTGGTCATATCCGATCAGCGGATGCCAGAAATGGAAGGAAGCAAGTTATTAGGGCTCATCAATGAAAAAAAGCCCATTTGCAAAAAAATTCTGTTAACCGGATATACTGACCTGGATGCGGCAATTGAGGCCATCAATCTGGGCAGTATTGATAAATATTTCAGCAAGCCCTGGGAAAGTGAGGAATTAAAAGATGCGGTAAAGCAATTGTTATCTACATATTCGGTAGATCAATTGTTCAGCCGCATGATGAAAGATGGCAAGGGCCTGAAATCCTCACTGAACAATGCACAGATCCGATGTGATTTATTTATGAAATTTATGAATGGGTTAAACAGTTCATATTGCATTGTTGGTTCCAATTTGGAGATTGAGTTTGTCAATCAGGCCATGCTTTCGTTGCTGAAATATGAATCTGCCGCAGAATTACAAAACAAAAATCTTATGGAAAACCTGCTGGCTGATATCAGCAAATCAGATTTCGAAAGCCGATATATCCACAACCAGACAGTTGAGACGCGCACGATACTTGGTTATAAAACCGGCGATGGGTCGATTAAAAAATTGACGACCCAGATAATTTGTGATGAACATGCGCAATTTTGCGGGCTGGCGATTCTTGAGGAATCCAGGGAGTAGATATTTCTGATCAAGGAATATTGGCATTCTTCATATTTGTTGCCAGGTAGTTAAAACTATCGATGGGCGCATTCCCAAAAAGTCGGTTATGTTTTCTTAGCCCTGAAAGGGCGGCAACATAACAGCCCAGGGTAGATGGTAGTAATAAGTTGAAACCCCAGGCGGTCGAACATCTTTAGTTGGACGAACTTTTTTCTACCCGAAAACTTATACGACCCCTGGCGTTTAAACTCCAGGCATACGTGGATTTACCGTGTCCTTTCGGTAATCGTGCTTGACTTGTGTCTTATTCACAATCTCGCTTGCTAACGCGCGCGGCTCTGATTCGGTAACGCTCGGCTCTGATTTATTAGCTTGTCTGGTATCAGAGCCGCGCGCGTTTGCAAGCGGGATTGTGAATAAGACACAAGTCAAGCATGCTTGCCGGAAAGACACATTTACCGAATAAGATATCTTTTTAACGATTGCTATAACCGGGGGCATTATTTCTGCCTTGCTATCCTACATCGGAAAGTTCTCATTCCCCTGATTTACTTTCATGCGAAAAAAGAAAGGCTGGTATGTATGTTAGAAAAGGAAGATATTCATCGTCATCTCCTCGATGATGACAAAATGAATGCGCTCATTGATCATTCCCTATGGTCAAAACAATTCATCAAGAAAAATATTCGTGTGCTTGTTGTGGATGATGTGGAAACAAATATCTTATACATGAATCAACTAATTGAAATCAATGGAGGAACATCATTTGTGTCAAAGAATGGCAAAGAAGCTGTGGCGATATTTGAAAAACAATATGTGGATGTTGTTGTGATGGATCTTTATATGCCGGTGATGAATGGATTTGAAGCCACTTTTAAAATCAAGGAGCTGGCAGGTGATTATTTTGTACCGATTATCATTTGTTCTGCATATGCCAGCGATAAAGTCATTGCAAAAGCCCAGGCGTGTGGTGCGGATGATATTATGACCAGGCCCTTTTCTTTGGAGGTGTTTTTTTCAAAAATTAATACCATGCTCCGGCTCAAAGAGTTTTATGATAAAGAAAAGGCCTTTGCCCAGCATTTACAAAAGGAAATACTGGAACGCAAAAAAGCCAACGCCAGATTGATCGAATTTCAGAAACAGTTGGAAGAAAAAGTTAAAACAAAAACAGCCCAATTACGTCAAAAAGATCTGGAACTGATTGAAATGGATCGTATCACCAGTATCAACACATTGGCAGCAGGAATGGCGCATGAAATTAACAATCCGCTTGGTTTTGTTAAGTCTTCAGTTGATTCCCTCAAACAATTAATTCATTCATTCATTGACAAAAAAGAGTGTCAGAATCAACTATCTATGGACAGAATTGAAAGGCTGTTTGTGCGAATAGAGAAAGGAATTAAACGTATCAGTCAATTAATTGACACCCTGCGATACCTGTCCAATGTGAATAAAAGTGAGATGATACCTGTCAACATTAACAAAAGCATTGAAAAAACAATTGATTTATTTCAAACCAGTGATACAAAAGGCCCCAAATTTTCAACCATATTTGCGGATCTGCCAAATATATTGTGTAGCGGTACAGAAATCCATTTGTGTTTGATGAATGTGATCAAAAATGCCCGAGATGCGTTATTGGAACATGACAATCCCGAAATCTGCATTACATCCCAATATAATGAAATAAATGATCAGATTGTTATTTGTGTGAAAGACAATGGTGCGGGAATGCCCCCAGAAACCCTACGAAGAGTATTTAATCCTTTTTATACAACCAGGCCAGTCGGTCAGGGGACAGGCTTAGGCCTGACATTAACTGAGCGAATTCTCAAAAGATATGGGGGCAATATTTATCTGGACAGTCAGCAAGGTAAAGGGACTACTGTAACTATTGTTTTGTCGGTTTCAGTTTAATAAAAGTATAGCCTTCCGCGCCATGTTGGGTTATGTTCGACCACCTGGTATTGAAAAATTTCGGTTCCAGCACGACCGCCTGGGGTTGAAACCCCAGGCGGTCGAACATCTTCAGTTGAACGTACTTTTTTCTACCCGAAAACTTATGAGCTATGAAATTTTGAAATTTTGTTTCAACATATTTAGCCTCGACAAAATAAAACAATTCTGTTAATTCTGTTAGATATAGTTATAAATGAAAAAGCCAATTCTATCAATATGTCTAATTTCAGCTTACCACTTACAAACTGAAACATCTCTTTTTGAATTGTACTCAGGAAAACATTTATTTCGAATCTATCTCATGCAAAAAAATGGGTTCCTTACAGTATTAAGGAAAAAGAAAATGCCTAAAAAAATACAAATATTTTTCAGTTTTATCCTGCTGGCCTTTGTATTTATTCAAATTGGCGTTGATGTCGAAGCAAAAAACAATCATCGTGAATTAAAAATCACAAAGCATATTAAGTTGCCAACTGCGCCACAAATGTCGCAAATGTTTGAAGATGAAAATGGTACTTTGTATTTTGGACTGAATACTGGTGTATATAAGTACAACGGGGTAAATTTTCAGTTATTTGATGTGGGGCCGGAAGAAGCAAAAAAAGCACTGATAACTTCTATGTTTTTAGATAGTGATTTAAATTTATGGGTAACATCATGGGGGGGAATCTACTCGGTTGATCTACGAACAAATCAATATGAGCATTATATTTCAGATCCCGATGATCCATCTACAATCAGTACAAATAGTGTTCCAACCTGCTATTATTTAATTGATGAGGATTCACAGGGATATATTTGGATCGGTACAGCAAATGGTTTGAATCGATATAACAAACAAAAAAAGACTTTTACCCGATTTATCCATGATTCTGAAAATTTTGATAGTATTAGTAGTAATTCAATTTCAGCAGTTTATGTGGATTCTGATGACACTGTTTGGATCGGTACAGTCAACAATGGGTTAAATAAATTCAATCGTAAAAATGAAACATTTGTTCGTTTTTCACATGATCCGCATAACCCGAGTCGTATTCGTGATGATGCCATAACTGCCATATTTGAAGACAGTCATCATAATTTATGGATTGGAACCAGAAATGCTGGGTTAAACAAATTTGATCATGCAGGTAACAAATTCATCCCATATTTTGAATCGTCATTATGTCAGATAGAAGACATTTCTTTAATCTATGAAGATCTGAACGGACGACTATGGATTGGCAGCAATCCCAATTCTGAGAGCAACATCGGACTCGCTAATTATGACTTTCAAACCAAAACGTTTATGCATTTTCAAATTGATCCTGATAATCCAAACGGCCTTAAAAAAAATGTGGATGGTTTTTATCAAAGTCGTTCCGGCCAATACTGGATTACGTATGGAAAAATTGATACTTTATCTGTAAGTGATCAAGAAGGTTTAAAATTCATCAACTATAGATATGATCCTAAGAATTCTGATACAGTCGGTGGTGATACAGTCTTTCAACTTGAAGTTGATAATAACGATACTTTATGGGTCGCCCATTCCAATGGTCTGGACAAGTATGACAAACGAAATGACCGATTCATTCATTACGAGTCAAGACCCAATGACCCGAACAGTTTGCTGTCAAAAGGGTTGACCGGTGTAATGAGTATTAATGAAAAGTATTTAATTCTGGGCTATACAGCGAGAAGTATCAGTCTTTTTAATATTGAAACAGGAAAAGTGGATCGTCACTTTATCCATGATCCTGATGACAAAAATAGTATATCCAATCGCAGATTTACAACCTGTTTTCTTGTTGATAAAGATGATCCTCAAATAATTTGGATATCCGGCCTTTATTCCCCAGGGCTTGATAGATTGGACTTGAGAACAGGCAAATTTACCTATTATGAACTACCTTCAATCACTGGATTTGATGATCTTGAAGATAATGGCAAAGGCCAGATCTATATCGGCACTGTGTCCAGTGGTTTGCATAAATTTGATAAAAAAACCGGTGAAGTTATTAATTACCCTGTGGACAAGGATGATCCGGACAAGTTAGATGCGCCTTATTCCACTGTACGTATATTACAAAATGGAGAAATTTGGGGGGCAAGCGGTATTTCCATATTCCAGATGGACCCGCTTACTGAAAAGTACACCTGGTATCAAGACCACTTTAACCTGCCCAAATGGAGGGGAGGGGTTTTTTATGATTTTATAAAAAAGAGCAGCAGCAGCAGGCTATGGATAAGTGGAAATGCACCTGGTGTCCTTATGTTTGATACCGATACAAAGGAAGCAAGATTATTTACCCAAAAGGATGGTTTATCGACAAATTACTATTATTGGTATCCAGTGGAACAAAAAGATGGTCGCATTTGTCTACCTGGAGGGGCAGCCGGTCTTTCCTGTTTTTATCCAGATACAATATTCAAAAAAAATGAATATATCCCTCCTGTTGTGATCACTGCCTTGACCCAGGCTGGAAACAAATTAAGTCTTGATTATGCACCAGAATATACGAAAGCGATAAGACTTGACTGGAAAAAGAATTTTTTTGAGTTTGAATATGCAGCACTGAACTTTACGATGTCAGAAGCCAATCAATATAAATACAAACTCGAGGGCTATGACAAAAGCTGGTATTCCGCAGGCGCAAAACGTTTTGGTCGTTATTCAGGCCTTCCAGGCGGAAATTATACCCTTTTAATTAAGGGCTCCAATAACGATGGTATCTGGAATGAAAAAGCCGCATCCCTTGCTGTTATCGTAGCAAATCCTCCCTGGGCTACCAAGTGGGCATTTATATTCTATATAATCGGAATTATGTCTGTAATTTTTATTGCCTTTTTTGTTCAGCGTCAACAAAAGGAAAAATTAAGACATATGGTAAAAAAAAGAACCACAGAACTTGAAAAAGCAAAGGAGGCTGCAGAAGTTGCAAATCAAGCAAAAAGTGTATTTCTGGCAAATATGAGCCACGAATTACGAACACCATTAACCGCCATACTTGGATTTTCTCAAATTATGGAAAGGGAACAGGGGTTGCGAGCTGACATAAAAGAAAATATGGCAACCATCAACAGAAGCGGATATCATCTACTGGGACTCATCAATGATATATTGGAAATTGCTAAAATAGAAACAGGCAAAATAAAATTAAACCCAAGTATTTTTGATCTACATAATTTTTTACAGGGAATTGCTGAAATTTTCGAAAATCAGGCAAAAAAGCAAAATTTATCATTCATTGTAGAAAAAGATCCTTCCTTACCAAAGTTTATTCGTACTGATGAAAACAAACTGCGCCAGGTGCTGATCAACTTAATTGGAAATGCCCTTAAATTTACGCAGCAGGGAAAAATATACCTGCGTATCCAGATCAAAACTGATGGTATCTCAAACTTGCAACAGGAAAAGACAGGCAAGCAGCAGAAAATATTGTTTGAAATAGAAGATACAGGCGTCGGTATTGATACAAAAGATTTACCGATAATATTTGAACCATTTATGACAAAAGGTAAAATATCTGGAACTGGTCTTGGTTTATCCATTAGTCGTCAACATGTTCAACTCATGGGAGGTGACATCTCTGCTGAAAGTTTGCCAGGGAAAGGCTCACTTTTCAAATTTGATATTTCGATTGAAACAGTTGAAAAGCCAATTTATCATCACAAACAACCAACACGTCACGTCAAAGGATTAAAGCCTGGGCAACCTGTTTTCCATGTTCTTATTGTTGAAGATAAAGATGAATCCCGTTCCTTATTAAAAAAGATATTAATGGGAGTTGGATTTGAAATAAAAGAAGCAAAAAATGGTAAAGAGGGGGTTCAAATTTTTAACGATTGGCAACCTGATTTTATTTGGATGGATATGCGAATGCCAATAATGGATGGGATTGAAGCGACAAAGATTATCAAAAAAACCGAAATTGGTAAAAAAACTCCTGTCGTGGCTCTAACAGCACATGCTTTTGAAGAAGAACGTCAAAACTTTTTGGATGCCGGTTGCGATGATTTTGTTCGAAAACCTTTTATCGAACATGAAATATTCGATATTATGCAGAAACATCTTGATATTCAGTATGAATACGAAGACAAAAGACTAGTGGCACCTGCTACCAAACAGAACAAAGACCTGCTAACTTCTGAAATGCTTAAAATATTGCCAAACGAGTTGTTGCTTGATTTAGAACAAGCTGCTCTTGAATCGAATGGAGAATTTTGCAGGTCCCTCATACAGAAAGTCAACGAATATGATGAAAAGATGGCTTCAATTATGATCCAAATGATAGATGACATTCAATTTGAAAAATTATTTATTGCGATTCGAGAATTAATCAATAAACGAAGTTAAGTAAGCGATCATAAATTTTCGGGTATATCGTAGTAAATTAATTATAACGTGCTTTGA
>Ga0272440_1003577_pt1 | contig 11526 bp, 8 predicted proteins | sample SSMMMBAug17_FD_192440 | JGI IMG/M metagenome (GOLD analysis project Ga0272440, IMG submission 192440) | Marine sediment archaeal communities from Little Sippewissett salt marsh, Falmouth, MA, United States - SSM-MMB-Aug17 | ecosystem: Environmental > Aquatic > Marine > Wetlands > Sediment ... | reverse complement strand
TATTGTTTTCAAACATTTTATAAAAAATATTTGAAACTTTTCTGCAAGCATTTCTTATCTTTCCTGTTAGAACTAACGACCTTAAATAAATCATTTTTTCAGCATTTCTTCTTTTCCAAAAAATGCTTGTGCCCTTTACTCGCAGATTTATAACACGACGTATTGCACTTTCAACTGTTCCACTACCTGTTGGCAAACCTTTTTCACGCATTTTTTTATATTGAAATAAGGGTGCAACACAAAAAAGTTGCATTTTCTTCTTAGGTCGAAAAATAAATAAATTGAATTTTTATTCTATTTATAACACTTCGATTAGAGGTAAATTTTATAAATAGCCAAAGCCCAGTTTGTAGTTCCGCCTTTAGGCGGTTTTAACAGAATGCAGAAAAATAAACAATTAGCTCAAAAATGCTCGATAAACTGAATTAATTTCTCAGCAAATTTTAATCATTGGTTTCAGCTCAAACCGCCTAAAGGCGGAACTACAAACTGGAAATAAATTCTCCAACTTTTTTGCGTTGCACCCCAAAAAAAGTTGCACTTTATTTATTTTAGTGCATTTCTTAGCCCTGAAAGGGCGACACATAAAATAACAATAATAAAAGTAGCCCATTTATGCAACACCCTTACAGGGCTAAAAAATCTTTTACATTTTCCCAGGGCCTTGCCTTCAATACTGTTGAATTAAGAATTGGAGTCCCAAATCTTAAGATTTGGGCGTGAAATAATTACAACAAAAACAAGTATTTGTTTATATATCAATTTGAATTATACACTCCCAAATCTAAAGATTTGGGACTCCAGTTTTACTAATTCAAAAAAAATGGGCGCTGCCCTTGGCTGGTATGTTATGCCCTTTCAGGGCTAAGAAAATAGTGCAACTTTTTTGTGTTGCACCCTATAATTTTTTATTGTTTTTGCCATTCTGGACCTGCCACAGGAGCCGCTGAAACTGTTTTACCTGATTTTCCTTCAATATCATATACATCAACAGAGCTAATTTGATAGTTATATAATTTCCCATTAGTTAAAAACTTATCAACATACATCAGATCTGAAATTAAATTGTTATTAATTTTTTTATTCTCCATATAAATATTATAACCTTTGATAGACTTATCATTACTTTTTTTCCATTTAATTGTAATGATAGTATCTCCAGGAATTATGGAAATTTCATCAGGAGGCATGGGTTTAGGCAAATACACTATAGACACAGGGTCTGAAGGCGGGCTTGAAAGTCCAACTGATATTTCAACAAAAGCATTTAAAACATTTCCGCCTTCTAAAAGTTTAATCCCTTCAAAAGTAAAAATACCTTTTGAAGAAGTTACAGTTTTGTTTTTATATTCTCCATTTACAAATATTATAATAACAGATAATGGCTCTGATGTTCCTTTTATATTTATATATTCATCTCTAAAAGTTGTTCCACTGGCAGGTTCTGTAATTATTGGAGCAATAGTTTTAGTAGTAATTGAAAAATTTTTAGAAAAAAGGCTTTCATTGCCAGATAAATCAATTGCAGTACAATTATATTGATAAGATGTATTGCTTTTTACAGAATCAACATATTTTAGGTCGTTAAGGGGGGCATCATTAATTTTTAATCCATTTCTATAAATATTATAACCTGAAATATCATTTTCAATATTTTGATCCCATGATAGATTTATTTTATAATCGATAGTTTGAATTCCTTGTAAATTTGATGGTGCAATTGGAGGTAATGTATCAATAACAAAAGAATTGTTCATATTTGTTAACATTAAATTGCCGACAATATCTGATGCTCCTTGAATTTTTATACTATGTTGACCATCATAACCTCTTTCAATTCGATAAACCCCTTTCCAAAGCTTCGCATTTACAAAATTTCCAGTAATTTTATTTGAAATTACACCAAAAGTCACTTGAGGTTGAACATTTGTATTCATATTTTCATTAAAGAAAATGTTAAATATTTGATTTCCCTCTTTTACAGGGCTTTTTGGAATAAGTTCAATTTTTTCGACTATTGGCGGCTGAGTATCAACAATTATTGAATAATCTGTATTTTCTTTCATCAAATTGCCGGCAATATCCATTATATTTGAAATTTTTAGTTTATATGTTCCATTATCCTCAGGTTCTATGATTATCTGGCCTTTCCATGAATTATAATTTAAAAAATCTCCAATAAATGTTTTTTTAGTTTCTCCTAAAACTATTTCAGGCTTGTAATCATGATTGACAGCTTCATTAAAAGTTACTGTAATATCAACATTACCAGCTCTCACTGGACCTGATGGATTAAATGATGCATTAATAACAAAAGGAATGATTTCATCTATAGTCAATTTTTTCAAAACACTATAGCTGACATTTTTTTGATCTTTATCCATAGTTGTTAAATAGTAATAATATGAAATACTATCTAACAAACCAAGTTCAGTTGAAGTTGTTTCGTATTTTGTACCATTGATTTTAGTTATTAGTTTATAATCATCAATTGTTTTTGGCTCTTGTTTTTTTAATATATAAAGTCCATATTCATCATGAGCCATATTATTTTGGATCCATTCAAATTTAATATTTTTTGTAGTAACTGACTCAGGTGAAATAAATTGAGGAAAATCAACAGGACTGCTATATATTTCTATTTGTTTTTTAGTTATTAGACCATTTCCCATTACATTTACAGTATAAGAGGCACTTGCTAAAATATTTCCTGTTTTTATCCATCCTGAGTATATTGAATCATTTTTTACTATGTCAGGAAGCATACCATTATCATATAATTCTGACATGCTTTCAATTCCTGGACCTGTAATATAAACACTTTCAATGGCTGCATTATTTGAACTTAAATTTCCTGCAATTTCAGCAAACATAACCTGACCTTTAGGAAAGGCACTGGAAAAATTCTCTGGGAAATTATGACGTTCAGCTTTTGATTTGGTTATATATGGCCAGTCATATAATGAAATATTTATTGTTTTAACATCATCAGGTTCAAGAACAATTTTTAATGGGCCATTATTCTGATCTTCTTTATTATTTGAATTAGTAAAAAAACCATATGGTTCGTTATCATCAATATCGCAATAAAAGCTTGAACTTTCCAAGTCTATATCTTTAAAAGCAGCAACCATATATTGACCTGGGGTAAGTTTTAAAATAAAAGATGAATCAACACAGGTGGTAATTTTAACAGGTTGATTTTTTTTCCAATTAAAAGCATCCTCATAGAGCCATGCTCCAACAAAAATATTGTCTTGATTTGTTTTTGTATAAACGAGATTACCTTGAATTGTCGCTGTTGAGTTTATAATATTTATTGATGTATTAATATTGCTTTTATAATAATCAGCATTGTTACTGTCAAAACTTGAATTAATAAAGGTAAATCCAGAAGATGCTGTTTGTTTTACTTTAAATTGAATACAGGAAAGCAAAGCAGGGAAATCTATTCCTGGCCAGTTTTGCTGATCCCATACAAACTGAACAAATGAATCAGTTAATTCGCTGTTGTCATAATCATTATTATCATGTAATAATTCTATACTATTTGACATTAATCCATTTTGCAATACATCACTTACATTGATAAATTGTAATTTTTTACTATTAAAAAGAATTTTTAAACCAATACCATTCAATTGATTATTATCGCTTACATTATATTTTGCATATAAAATAAAATTTTTCCCAGCAATTTGTTCAGTAGAATTTGTTGTAAGCACTATAGATTGATATTCATAATCAGCACTTAGATCAAGTACATATCCCTTATCTTGAGACCAGACAGGAGGTATTTGAGAAGGTTCAAAAAATCCAGTTTGCAAACCTGATGTCATTTTTATACTATCAGATTGAATCTCAATATTCTGCTTTTGATTAAATATTTTAAAACTAATCAAACCACCTTCTTTTGCACCTTCATCAAAGTCTTTAGTTTCTGGATTGTCCCCATATATTTGAATAACCCCATACTTGCCATCTTGAGAAACCCTTTTCAAACCGCATAATTTTTCATTAGCATTGTAAACACTTATTTCATTACCAATAGAAGCTTTTTCACCATTTATTAAAAGAGTTCCAATATAATTACAAATATATGGAGTCATAACCGGCTTTTTAAAATGAGATTTTGTATTAATGATAAGAACATAACCTTTTTGATTATGCCACATTGGAGGTATAACAGAAGCAATAAATGAAGAATCCGGCCTTGCATATCCGCTTGACAGGGTCAGTTCAGTTTCAGAATAAAGTTTTTGCTCACTCAAGTCATATAATCTAATACTTAAAAAATCATTTTCCTGAGCCCCTTCGTCATTTATAATTGTTTCATAATTATCACCATAAACATGAATAATACCTGTTTCGCCTTCATTTTGTATTATATATTTTCCGCATATTATTCCCTGAGGATCATAAAATGCAATTTCATCACCTTCTTCAGCTTCTTTATCGTTTATATAAACATTAGCAATAAAATCGCAATGAAGGGGTGTTTTTTCAGGTTCTGAAAAATAATCAGCATATAAATTAACATTGGAAGTAATTATAAGAAAAGAAAATAAAAAAATATAGGAATGATATATTTTTTTATTACAATTTTTCACAAATTGTTTTAAGATCATATTTTTCTTCCACTCCAATATAATTTTTGTTCTTCACCAATAATATTTTCAATTCTTTCAATAAACAAATGATATGCTTCTTCGCTGTCCATATTTTTTAAATAAGGTTTAACACCATTTATAAATAATCTGTATTCATGCTTCATTGTTTCATTTGCTTTTCTATAATTAATCCAATTTTCTCCAAATTTCATTAATTTTGAAATTGATTCAACAAGGATTATTATAGCACCTAATAATGCGGTAGTTATCTCGATTGAAGATGGTGCTTCTGAAAAGATTTGAAGAAAAGTTATTAAAGCTCCACTTGCAATAACTATCACTGAACTTGCAATATATTTGTTTTTGTATCTTAATGCATTTTGATTATACCATGTATGCTGTTTTTCTAAATGTTCATCAAAATATAAATTTGCCTGTTCCTGTCTCTCTTTAAAATTATCTATCTTGCTGATACTATTAGTCGAATTATTGTTCATAATTTTCACCTCATTATGTTTATATTATTGTTTTTATGGAAGTCTCAATTGTTTTTTAAATTGAAATTATAATTGATAGTACAATAAATTATAATAGTTCAATACATTATAATAGATATTTAATCAATATCTATACGTTTTTTTATACGATCACCAATCCACACAATATTTTGTGTATTTAATTCGTTATTGTTTAATAAAAATGTTAATATATCACCTGGTTTTGCACCTTCATCAATTGATGTCGATGGATCATCACCATAAACATGGATAAAGCCATATTTATCCTTTTTATTAATAACAAATTTGCCGCAAGTTATTCCATCCGGGTCTTTTACAGTTAAAATATCACCAATATTTGCTTTTTGAATATTTCCAAAAAAATCCATTGATATTGGAGAAATTTTTATATTATTTTCAAAAGCATTCAATAAATTGGAAAAAGCAGCAAGAATAAAGATATAAATAAAAAAAACATATATTTTTTTGTGAATATAAAACATTAATATTTCCTCCATATACAGATTTAGTCATAAAGATTTTGGCAAGGCGCCAGATCAAAATTATCCGCAGGCGTAATAGTACGTTTAGGACGAATTTTTATCTGAGAACAAAGTCCAAAATCTTTATGACTAAATCTGTAGCTTAAATTTTTAAATGGTTCTAACAATAATAGATCATATTTTGTAAAAGCCAGACCAGATTTCCTTTTGGATGGCTTGTTCAAAAAATTCATATGTATAATATCCAATTCCTGAGACAATAAAAACATATATAATTCCTGTAGCTATTCTTAAATATTTAATCATTTTTTGTGCATTTTTAGTATGTAAAATGTAAAAAAAGACTGAATTAATAGCTGTGAATATCAATACAATATATAATCCAATATATATATAATCTATTGTTGTTAAATACACTATGTTATGTGTTGAAATAAAGTTAATATGATAAATGGCATTAGTAATTAATCCGCCTACTATAGTTATTATCTTAATATTTATATTGTGGGGCGGTAAAAATCTGATTATTATAATTAAAATAAATATTGCACAAACAGGAAAGAATTTTCTTATAATGCTGCTCCATTCAGTTCTATTTATTCTGACTCTGTAATTTACTTGTGAATATTGGGCATCTGTTTTAATATCAGATTCTTTTGTTCCAATTCTATTTTCATGAGTCATGATATTTTGAAAAATATATTCTTTATCAAGCTTCCAGCCAGTTGATAAATTAATTTTTGGCTCTGATATATTGCTTTCATCAAAAGGAATTTTTTTATTTTCTCTGTCAATAACAAATATCAGTTTATCATCAGTTTTTGTTTTATGACGATAGTTAATTTTTAAAATTTGATCATCAAAGGGATAATTTCGAAAATTAAAATAGTTTTGAAAATCAGCTTTAACATGAAAAGAACAAATATTGATATCGCTGTATTTTTCAATTACTGGTTTTTCTAATTTTATTGGACTTAAGGCATTTTCAAAAACTATATTTTCAGGATTAAATTCACCTTTATATTTAAACCATATAAAAAAATCAAAGGTGCAAAACTGTTTTATTATATTTAAATTTTCTATTTTATTAAGATGAATACCTGTATAAACAATTTGAGTTTTGTTCATAATAATATCATCTATAACAATTTTTTCACCCTTAATAATTTGCGATCCCATGTCATTAGAAAGATTTTTATCCAGATTAAGGCGATATTGGCTGTATGTTGGAATAAAAGTCTGTTTATACAATTTTGCAGTTTCAACAGGGGCTTTTACATCCCCATCATTATTGAAATAAAAATGACCTAGAGTTCCTTTAACTGCATAATCAATATGAAACATAGTTTGTAAAGCATCTTTGATATTCATTCTTTGCTTTCCTATTGCAGTATTATGAATACCAGCTTTTTTAATTGCCTGTGTAAGTAAATGAGCTGCGTCGTAATAAGATGCTGCTATCCAATTTGGCATTTCACTATATGCAGTTAAATAATTATTAAGAAATTCTATACCTGTCTTATCTGAGAGATCAGTCATATATGGCATTATTGCATATATTCCATCTGAAAAAAAACCTGGAACATTTTGTTCCAGCACGTTTTTACTTATAGTTTTAATAAAAGATGGTCTTGTAAGTTCATAAGTTCCAATAATTTTTAATTTTGTTTTAGGATAATGAATAGAAGTTATTATATCCGAAGCCTGAGATGCATGAACCGCAAGAAAAAGAATTCCAGGGTTATCAATAGATCGGAGTGAAACTAAAATATTTTTTATCTCTTTTGAAATATTTTCACTTGAGCTGTTCAATTGCCATAGATGTTTTATATTTAAACCGATTTTATTTGCTTCTGTTACAAAAGTTGAAGATAAAATTTTACCATAATCATCAGAATCATAAATCACACATGCAGAAGGAATTTTCAATGATCTATAAACATAGTGAGCTATAAATTTTGCTTGAAATTCATCATTTGGTATAATTCTAAAATACCATTCGTTATCTCTTGTAACAAGTTCAGAAGTTGCAGATCCTGCAATTGCTGGAATACCAATTTTTTTATAAATTCTTCCAGCTGCAATTGAACTTTCATTATTAGAATGCCCCAAAACTCCTAATATTTGATGATTTTCAGAAATTTTCAAAGCAATATTTGTTGCTTTTTTAGATTTTCCCATATCATCAAATACAATTAAATTAATTTTTTTATTAAAAAGACCGCCTTTTTTATTTAATTCATTAATATATAAACTGGCACCATTTACCATTTCTTTGCCAATAATTTCTTCAGAGGGTGAAACAATGGCTAAACTTATGGTCTCTTCTTTGTTATATTTTTTTGGGGATTTTAGAAAATATAAAGCTACAATAGATATAATTATTAATATGACACTTGAAATTATGTATTTTTTCATTTTTATTTGCTTTAATGGTTATTGAAGAAATTTATCTGGTATTATCCAGGGCAATGGCCTAATTCTGTTGATTTAGTTGATTTCCGAAAATAAATATACCAAAAGGTATAATGTCAAAAAACTGAATTATGAAATTCAAGTAATCATTATTAATTCAACATATTAAATTTTTTGACCTTCGTGCTTAGTTATAACCTATTGGTCATAGATATTTATTGATCTAAATTTCCAAAAACTATTTTCTTCTATCAGCTAAAGAGACAACTTTTGCACTTTTTTTAGATTCTTTTTTGATTATTTGTTTTGGTTTTATATCAGTTTCTTGTTGTTTATCATTTTCAATTTCATCATTTTCTTCATCTGGAGCAACAATTTTTTCAAGCCTCATTCTTTTACCACCCATAGTAAATTCTTCTCCATTAATATAAATATCTTTTAAAATCCATGTAACTGTTTGAAGTGGAAGTTGAAGCATTAAAAGTTTAACATGATACCAGTCAGCTTTAATATCTGCTGATATTTCTTCAATCCTTGCAAATGCTACTGGATTATCTTCAAAATAAATTAAAACAACATCATTTTCTACAGCCATTTTATGAATAATCTCCTTTCTTCAAGCCCAAATAGTGATAAATGTATCATTTGCACATAATACAGATTTAGTTATAAACTTCCATGCGTTGAGGCACAATAAAGCTTGAAAGTTAACAAAACACTCGCTTACGCTCGTGGCTCTGATACATTTTTGTCTTTCAGCGTAAGCGAATGTAAATATTAAATTTATTGTTTATATTAACACTTTCATATAAAGATTTTGGACTGTGTTCACATATCAAAATTCTTCCTCAACGTACTAACACGTACACTTGCGGATATTTGATATGGCAAAATCTTTATAATTAAATCTGTATATAATTAATTAAGTATTGGATCACTTTTTTAAGGCCTATAGTATCTTACTTAAATTAGTATGAATACATTATTTTAAACGCAAAAATGAATCTCCAATTTTAATTCTTGATATTTCTGTCGAGGTGCCAGCAATATGGCAATATTTTGAGTTTCTAAATGCTGATTCAGATTTATTTCCAGAGATAAATCCTTTACCTGATAATATTTGAACTGCCATGCTTGCAACCTTTTCACTTGCCTCTGCATTAAAGACTTTAGCACAATGATTCAATACATTCATTTCTTTATTATTTGTTTCCATCATCCATGCGGCTCTGTATGTTAAAAGCCTTGCTGTTTGAATCAAAGTCAACATTTCAGCCAGCATAAAAGCAATCTCTTGATAAGCAATAATTGGTTTATTTCCAGTTCTATGTACATTTGAAAATTCTTTAGCCTCTTCAAAAGAAGTCTGCATCATAGCAAGAGATGATGCTGAAAGTATTAGATTTTCCCACATTCTAAATTTATCTAATATTTCTGTACCTGCAAATGGCCCAATTACATAGTTTTTTGAAATTTGACATCTATTAAAATCTATTTTAGAGATTGCCATATTTTCATATCCAATTGTATTAAACCTTTTATTAATTGTTAGACCAGGATTATCTTTTTTTATTATAAAAATAGCAATTTTTTCTTCCATTTGACCAAAAACAGCAAAATAATCAGCAATAGGAGCATTCACAACATAATTTTTAAGTCCTGAAACAATAATATTATCATTTTCTATAATTGCATTTGTTTTAAAGGGGTCATTTACAATATTCATTGAATCTTCAGACACAGCAATTGAGCATATAATATCACCAGAATTTATTTTATTTAATAAATCATTCTTTATTGGATTTGTGTTATCTGTATAATTGGAGATTAAATATCCAAATAATCTAACACTTAATTCAATTGCAGGAAAAATTGACATAGCCTTTGCTGCAGCTATTTCCATTGCAGCAATGCATGAAGTCAGGCTTATATCAGAATTATTATCAATTGCAGGTTTAAAATAATCAGTTTTTGACAGCCTTTTTATTAAATCAAGCATTTTTGAACGAATAACTAATATGTCAGATTCTTTGTCCTGAAAATCTGAATAATCCTTTAATACATTATTTATATCTGAAAATAATAGCTTTTCTTTTTCATTAAAATCAAAATCCATAATAAAAAATCCTATATTTTGAAAGATTACATTAATTTGGAAATTATTTTCTTTTGAATATCAGAAGTACCACCTCCAATTGGAGCAAGGCGACTATCTCTAAACATCATTTCCATTCCATATTCATGACAATATCCATAGCCTCCATGAATAAGCATTGCATTATTAGTCGGGCTAAGACTCCAATCACCAAGATATAATTTAGCAATGGCAGCTTCAAGATGATTTAAAGGACGTCCCTGATCTTTACACCATGCTATTCTATAAACAAGACATCTGGCAGCTTCAATAAATATTTTCATATCTGCCAGTTTATGCTTTGTTGCTTGATAATGGCCAATGGGCTTACCAAACTGATACCTTTTAGATGCATAATCTGAACATTGAGTAAGAGCATAAGTCATACCGCCAATAAATGGGGCCATCAAAGCGCTTCTATCCCATTCAACTGTTTGCATAGCCATTAAAAAGCCCATTTGTTCAATTCCAACGAGATTTTCTTGAGGTATTTCACAATTTGTAAAAAAAAGCTCAGAAGTTTGAGATGTTTTAACTCCCATTTTTTTTAATGGTGCCCCCGCAGTAAATCCTTTTGTACCTTTTTCAACAATAAAGGCAGAAATTCCTTCATGCTGCTTTGAAGGATCTGTTTTTGCATAAATTAATGCAATATCAGCAATTGGGCCATTTGTGATAAATATTTTACTTCCATTCAAATAATATTTATTACCTTTTTTTTCAGCTGTTGTTTTCATAGATGCAACATCAGAACCTGCATCAGGCTCTGTAAGTCCCATACATCCAATAATATCACCTTTTATAAGCCCTGATAAATATTTCTCTTTTTGTTCTTCAGTTCCATGGCAATAAATTGTATCTGCACATAAAAAAGTATGAGCACCAAGAGCAAGTGTAAGACCTCCATCAACCCCAGCTTCTCCTAATGCCTCACTTGCTAAAACAGTTGTAACAACATCAGCCTCACCGCCACCATATTTTTCAGGAAGATGAAGGCCTAAAATACCAAAATCTCCCAATTTTTTAAAGGATTCAAAATCAAATTCACTTTTTAACTCAAATTCATCTCTTCTTGGAACTATTTCTTTTTTAGCAAATTTTATAACTTCCTTTTTGAACATTGTTTGTTCTTTTGTAAGCGTAAAATCCATATTTTGCTCCTGAAAAAATTATTTATTTAATAAAAACGACCTGCATCCATTTCCCATGAATCACATAATGATTTTGACTTAAGCTTTTTTTTAAAGTGGACGCAGTGGACAAAGTGGACGCAGTGGACAAAGTGGACGCAGTGGACGCAGTGGACGCAGTGGACGCAGTGGACTAAAAAAAAATTTCCACTACCTTTACTTTGTCCACTTTGTCCA
>Ga0272440_1003576_pt1 | contig 11526 bp, 8 predicted proteins | sample SSMMMBAug17_FD_192440 | JGI IMG/M metagenome (GOLD analysis project Ga0272440, IMG submission 192440) | Marine sediment archaeal communities from Little Sippewissett salt marsh, Falmouth, MA, United States - SSM-MMB-Aug17 | ecosystem: Environmental > Aquatic > Marine > Wetlands > Sediment ... | reverse complement strand
TGAAATAGCCTGGGGTTTCAACCCCAGGCGGTCGTGGCTTTGCCGATATTTTGCATGCTTGAATCAATAGAGGGCATTATTTCTGCCTTGCTGTAGTAGCTTCTTCCAGTCCAATATTTGAAAGTTCCTCCCCTTCAAATAGCTCTGCAACATATGCAATAGCTATCTTAACAGCATCTTTTACATTCATAAATTATCTCCCTTACTCTGAATCTTTCAATATGATGGCAAAGCACTGGTTTCTTCAATATACCTTTGTATGCCTGTAACAATGGCATTTTTGCACGAAGATAGCGATATCCGACAAACCATTCAAAAGGGATATTGGGCATGTGTTTAAATATCCGAAATAATTTGAAGAATCCTTTTTTTTAAAATTGGAATATCATCCACAGCAGCAATCCAAACTTGTTCAATATCAACACCAAAGTATCCATGAATGAGCTTATCTCTCATTCCAGCATAACCTCTCCAAGGAATCTCAGGGTATTTCTGGCGTAAATCATTCGAAATATTTTTTACAGCTTCTCCGATAATTTCCAGCTGACGAATAATACCATCTTGTCGTAAATAAAATTTGTAGAAAGTCTCTTCATTAATTTTATGAAGGTAAGTCTCTATTCTATTAATTGCATCTAATATATGCTGAAGATAAATAAGATTATTTTTCTTCATATATGACTATCATTTCGTTGTTAATTTGATCTTTCAAATAAGGGCTTATAGAAGATTCTGTTAATAAATCAATTTTTCTACCTATTTTTTCACTTAATGTATTTTCTAACATTACCATATCAAGTAAACTTTTCCTTTTGGAAAATTTTATTAACAAGTCGATATCACTATTTTGTTTAGCATCACCCCTTGCCATAGAACCAAACAGACACAGCTTTTGAACATTATTTTTACGACAGATACTAATTATTTTGTCTTTATATATGTTTATATTCATTGCTGTCCTTTGGCATCCATCTCAATATGATGGCAAAGCACTGGTTTCTTCAATATACCTTTGTATTCCGGTAACAATGGCATTGCTCAAATGATCCTGGAAAGCCGGGTTGCTGAGTCGCTGGCAATCGCGTTTGTTGCTGATAAAGCCGATTTCAATTAAGATGGCTGGCATCTCTGCGCCCATGAGTACATAGAATGGGGCCTGCTTGACACCATTGTCTTTAATAAAACGATAGTATTTCTTAAGATGTTGATAAACAGCACTTTGAACATGTCCAGCCAGTCGACTGGATTCGTTGATTTTTGCATTTTGCATCAAATCGTGCAGGATGGTTTCAAGATCGTTCATTTTTCGGCCGGAAACTTCGTTTTCTAGGGCTGCTACACGAATGGCATCATCATCTGATGTTAAATTCAGATAATAGGTCTCTATACCATAAACCGAATGATTGGGATGCGCATTGGTATGGATCGATATAAATAAGTCGGCTTTGTTATCATTGGCAATTTCAGATCGTTTTTCAAGGGGCATGAACTGGTCTGCGTTGCGTGTGAGAATCACCTCGCATTTAATGTATTGACGAATTTTTTGTTCCAGACGCTTGGCAATTGCCAGAACAACATCCTTTTCGTAAACCCCCTTGAAATAACCAACAGCACCGCCATCTTTGCCGCCATGACCTGCATCGATAACGATTTTTCGAACCCCCAGAGCCAGTTGCCTGGCAATTGCCGCATTTTTTAGCGACCCGGCATCAAGTCCATTATTTTTTTTTCGCTTTGCTTGTTTGTTTTGTGCCCAAATATCAATAATCACCCGCTGGGTATTTTTTAAAGAATACATTTTATAATGATGATAACGCTTTAACTCCAGAGCCACTCGAATTTGATTGCTCTTTGGGGATAAGATACGCAGATGACTCACCAGGTCATCGTGAATCGTAAAATGGTTGGGAACATCAGGCGATAAACGAGTATCCTCAAAATCAACAAACAAGCACTCTGGAATACGATTCTCTTTTTTTCGCAAATACTGTGAATATTCAACGCGTTTATTGGTCAGCACTGTAATGCGCGTATGTGCAGGGCGGGTTTCCCAAGAAATTTTTTGGATAATTGTTCCGGCGGTCGATGTTGATTGATATTTTTTTTGCGGTTGCTCTTGTTTGGGCTGAGTAAACTGTTTCGGTTGTTTTGGCAGCCTTTTGGATTGCTTATGTTGTGATGAAACAGCCAGCGTCTTCTTTTTTAGCGAGTGGACTTCTTTGATTAATTGTTTCGCCTTGGTAATATAATCACTTTGTGGAAAATGATTTAAAATTCGTCGGAAATAATCCTCAGCCTCATTCAAATAGTGAATCTTTCCGAACCGGTTGAAACATTCCTTATTCAGTCGTCCAGCTCGAAACAAAGCAGCGGCAGCCCATCGGCCACGAGGATCAAATTTATAAACTGCGATAAATTTGGAGATACATGCATACCAGGATTCCTCATGACTTGAATTGGTTCGAATTAATTTTTTAAGACAATTTTCTGCACGAAAATATCGATCCCTGGCACCGGTATCCTTTTCACGACTCACTGATAGTGGTTGTTTCGGTTTTTGTGTCTGAAAGTGAACTGGCGGCGAAGGAGTTACTTTCTGATATTTTCGCAATGGCTCTTTCTGAATGGTTTTGTGTGCTGTTCCTGATGCCATTTCTGGTGGGCTTTGAATATAGTATTGTTCTAGTGTTTCAGCAGATTTGCCGCAATAAATGCTTTCTGGATACTTATGTAGAATATTTTTTAATAAATTTTCTGATTGATCCGCATATGATCTTTTTTGACTACGATGATACAGTTCTCGATATGAAACCGCTGTTTGATACAAACCTGCGGCAGCCCACCGGCCTTGAGGGTCGCATTGGTAAACATTGTAAAATTTTTCAATACACTGCATCCATGCTGTTTCAGAAGCATTTTCCGGAAGGCTTCGGACACAATGCTCTGCTTTGAAATACTTGCCGCGCGCTTCCTTTTCTTTGGCAACATCAGTGATTGGCTTTTTTTGCGGCTGCAAACATTCTGAATGATAGTCGGCAAATGCTGGATTTTTTGCATGTAATTCAGCAAGGGCCTTATATGTTCGGTCTCTATATTTACTTACAGGAAATCGTTTCAGCAGCTTGTTAAAGTATTTTTCGGCTGCCTGATAATCCGATTTTTTTTGTGTGTGTCGATACAGTCGATCATACAGATGACCGGTCAAGTACAGTCCAGCAGTTGCCCATGAACCATTGGGGTCCAGGTTGTAAATATCCTCTGATGACTTGATACACTTTAGCCATTCTTTTCGATACTGTTGTTTGGTTGGATCTTTTCGCAATTCCTTATAACAGGCTGCTGTTTCATAATACTTTTTTTGGGCCGGTGATTCGGTTTCGCTTGATACTGATGTTGTCATGGTCATGCAAATCAATATCAGAAGAATTATATATTTATTTATATTCATAGTTGTTTCGTTTTTTTTGGGGAAATAGGTTATTTTGGGCATCCTTCATTTACCAGTAATCACTGTTCAGCAGGAATCACTGTTCAGCAAATATGGAAGGATACTTTATTTTGCCGCCTTTTTCTGGAGTTTCGCCAGAAATGTAAGGGCATCCAGCGGCGTCGTATTGGAAATATCAATTGACATTAAATCTTTTACAATATCTTTTTCTTGCGTATTAAAAAGGCTGAGCTGCGCTCGAGATTTGGAAACCATCTTTTTAGCTCTTTTAGACGTTTCTGGTTGCGACTCATTTTTTTCATCGGCATGTTTGGATTCCTGTTTTGTTGCTTTATGGCTTGATTCGATTTTTGTCAAGATTTCTTTTGCCCGATCAATCACAGATTCTGGAATACCGGCCAGTCGACCGACCTGGATTCCATAACTCTGATTCACACCACCTTCTTTCAATTGTCTCAAAAAAATAATCTGATCACCATCTTGCCTCACAGCAATATTGTAATTCTTAATTCGTGATTTGGTTCGTTCCAATTCAATCAGTTCATGATAGTGCGTTGCAAATAGTGTTTTAATCCCTGTACCATGGCAGTCATGAAGGTACTCAGCAACTGCCCAAGCAATACTGACACCATCGTAGGTTGATGTCCCTCGACCGATTTCATCCATGACAATTAAACTGCGCGATGTGGCGTTGTTTAAAATATTAGCGGTTTCTTCCATTTCTACCATAAATGTACTTTGTCCCTGTGATAGATTATCTGAAGCGCCAACGCGTGTAAAAATTCGGTCAAAAACTGGCATGGAAGCCGCATCTGCTGGTATAAAAGCACCGATTTGGGCCATAATGACAATCAGGGCAGTTTGTCGCAAAACTGTTGATTTTCCTGACATATTGGGTCCAGTAATCATGTAGATTTGTTTATCTGTATCATTCATGGTAATTGAATTTGGTACAAATCTTTCTGCAGTGATCATTTTTTCTATTACTGGATGACGTCCATTGATGATCATTAGATCGGATTTATCCCAGATTGTTGGTCTGACATAATTGTTAACCCCTGAAATTTCAGCAAAATTGATCAAACAATCCACCAAGGCTGTAAACTGGGCAGCCTCAAGAATCGCTGCGTTGTGACTGATAATATAATCACGAATTTCACAAAAGATATCATATTCCAGCGATGCGCGTTTTTCCTCCGCTCCCAGGACTTTGGATTCAAATTCTTTTAATTCTTCTGTAATAAATCGCTCGGCATTTACCAGGGTTTGCTTGCGAACATAATCATCTGGAACATTTTGGGCCTGGGCTTTGGAAATCTCAATAAAATATCCAAACACTTTATTATATTTTATTTTCAGATTTGAAATACCTGTCGATGACCGCTCCTGAGATTCCAGCTTTGCCAAATATTTTTTGCCATCCTGACTGATATCAATCAATTCATCTAGCTCGGAATTATACCCCTTTTTGATAATGCCACCTTCTCGAATGGTGGGTGGCGCTTCTTCGCGAATCGATTGATCGATCATGCGTGCCATTTCGAGCAATTTTTCCAGGTCTGGTCGTTTTTCAAAAATGGGTGTGGTTAATTCATCAAGTAACGTCCAGATTTGGGGAAGATGAAAAATGGAGCGTTTTAAAGCAGTCATATCCTGGGCTGTACACTGATTCAACGCAATTTTGCTGGATAAACGTTCGAGATCATAGACATGATTTAACGTCTGGATCATTTGCTTGCGTAGATCTGTTCTCAACAAGACGCTTTCAACAGCATCAAGTCGTTGATTAATCAAGCTTTTATCCAACAAAGGATATTGAAGCCATTTGGCCAGTAAACGACTTCCCATCGCAGTTTGTGTATGATCCATAATACCTAGCAAGCTGCCTTTTTTGGCATTGGTTCGTGTATTTTTCAACAACTCCAAGTTGCGGGCACTGGTATCGTCAATACATAAATAATGATCCAGCTCGTAAGGCTCAAGCCGCACAAGGTGTGGAATAGCACGCTTTTGTGTATCTTTAACATAAATTAACAGCGCGGCGGCAGCACCAATTGCCGCAACCAGTTTTTCACATCCAAATCCTTCCAAAGAGCGCGTTTGAAATTGCTCGGTCAAAATCTCTCGTGCATCGGTGGGAGAAAAGTTGCTTTGCGGTGGATGCGTGATCAATTTATCGGAAATCACACGTTCAATTTGATCATAATCAATGATGGTTTCTGTATTGTCAGGAACGAGTATTTCACTGGGATTGATTCGTTGGATTTCCTGAACAACTGAAGCAATCTGATCTGTTTCTGTTACTCGAAACGTTCCGGTTGAAATATCCAGAGCCGACAGTCCATATTTTTTTTGATGATAGGTGATTGACAAAATATAATTGTTGTGGCCTGCCTCTAAAAATTGATTATCCAGGATCATCCCAGGTGTTATTACCTGAGTTACCTCACGTTTGACCAATCCTTTTGCTTGCGAGGCATCCTCTACCTGATCACATATTGCAACTTTATAACCCTTTTCGATCAGTTTTGAAACATGATTATTGACCGCACGAAATGGAATTCCACACATGGGGATTGGGCGTGCTTCTTTTTTGTTTCTCGATGTTAACGCGATGTCCAAAATGCGCGATGCAATTTTGGCATCATCAAAAAACATTTCAAAAAAATCACCCATTCGAAAAAACAGAATCGCATCCGGGTATTCTGTTTTTATTGACAGGTACTGATCCAGCATTGGAGTGTTTTTCGGGGAAGCCATAGGTGTGCAAGCAATTGTTTGAAGGTTATGAAATTATGTTACCATCGGTTGTGATTCTTCAACCGCATTCGGTTGTGATTCTTCAGCGACATCAATTTTAGGTTCTTTTCGGTCCGATTCAATGCTTTCTCTCAGTGTTTCAATTTGAGTATCACGTTCCTTAATGATTCGCCGCATGCGAATATACTTGCCCAATGCAAAATACGAGGCCAGTAAAAAACCACAGATGAAACATCCTACAAAATAAACATACATGGGTTGATCGGATATTGTATATTCGGCAATAACTAAGTCTATATGAAGACTACTTGATTGGTTAAATAGAAAATTTTGATTTTGCATGACCACAGAAGCAAGCAAAAGAATGATGATCATTGAGATTGCAAGCTTTATCTTTTTTAGCATAATAATGCCTCCTCATTATATTAGAGCGATAAACATAGGAAAATCATAATGAACTAATTTGTAAACATATCTTTTCTCGGTTTTTCAACCTTTTCTGTTGCCAGTTCTGATGAAATGACCTGCACAGAGTATTCTTCCATGTCAGCTGGTAAATCAAAGAAAATGGACATAAATGGAATTTTTGTATTGGGTTCAACATATAAATTAGTGTTATCATTTCCAGCTTCTTGTGAAAGCCTTTTAACAATTTGTTCATGCTCCATTGTCTTGATATCCTGATTTGTCAGAATGTTGCCCACGTAAACTTCTTGATACTTGGATACCTGAAATTTTAATTTATCAACATTTTCCTCACCAGTTGGCGGTTGTCCTGTTTCGGCATCAGGAGACTGTTCTTCCTTAACCCTTGAATATAACTTGGCAGAAATTTTAATTTTAGCTCGTGGATTTTTATACTGATTGATCACTTTTCCTTTGACAATGAAAACGCGTCCCTTTGATGAATTATAAGCGAATTCACCTTCAACATCAGAAAAGTCCATATACAAATTACCCAGATCTTTCACATCCGGTACGATGGCATCCTCACTTACTGTGCCACTGCCCATAAAAAAGTAGGCTGCACCGCCGCCGCCGCCCAGTAAGGCGACTAGTAATACAATAATCATAGGTAGTTTTGATTTTTTAGGGGCGTCTTCCGCATCACCTTCAGTTTTTGCGTCACCTTCATCACCTTCCATGGCAAATTCAGGCGCTTTTTCTTCCGCTTCGGTTTCATCTGTGCTCTCATCCGCGTCATCGATCTCAATGGGTTCTTCAGGCGAATCATCGCCTTCTTCGTTTTCTGATTCTGATTCTGATTCTTCTTCTTCCTCTTCTTCCTCAGCTTCTTCCATGTCAAGCTCTTCATCTAGTTCCAGGTCAAACTCTTCAGTTTCGGATACTTCTTCATTATCCTCAGATTGTTCATCCTCAGACTGATCATCCTCAGGTTCTTCTTCGAGTTGAATATCGGTCTCGTTTTCATCCATTATTTCATTATCTGCTGGTTCAGAGGAATCAGGCTCTATATTTTCTTCGATATCGATATCAGCAAGCTCCGATTCAACATCGCCAGCATCGTCATCTGATAATGTCACATCATCTTCTTCAGGGGGATCATTGGCTGATTTTGATTCATCAAGGTCCATATCCAGTTCAAAATCAAAACCATCTTCAAAGTCAGGTTCTTTTTCATCTTCATCATCAACCAGTTCGAGATCATCATCAAGAATATCAATCTCTTGATCAGCCTGGTCTAGATCTTCCAAAGATAATGCTCCTTCGTCCTCTGATTCATCATCCGTTTCAAGTGCGTCATCTAACTGATCGGGGTCTTCTTCGAGCGTAAGGTCACCATCTTCGTCTGTTAAGGATTCTTCAGACAGTGGCGTGTCTTCCAATGTCAAGTCATCATCAGTGATATCCAGCTCAACTTCTTCAGAGTCTTCATCCGGTTGTTCAGTATCGTCAGAATCATCCAATTCCAGGTCATCATCAGAAATATCCAGCTCAGCTTCTTCAGAGTCGTCATCCGGTTCTTCAGAATCATCCACTTCCAAGTCATCATCAGAAATATCCAGCTCAGCTTCTTCAGAATCGTCATCCGGTTGTTCAGTATCATCAGAATCTTCCACTTCCAGGTCATCATCAGAAATATCCAACTCAGCTTCTTCAGAATCTTCATCCGGTTGTTCAACATCATCAGAATCTTCCATTTCCAGGTCATCATCAGAAATATCCAGCTCAGCTTCTTCAAAATCTTCATCCGGTTGTTCAACATCATCAGAATCTTCCACTTCCAGGTCGTCATCAGTAATATCAAGTTCATCGTCTGAGATTTCATCTTCAGACATTTCTGATTCTTCAAGATCATCACTTGAAAGGTCTGTTTCTTGGGATAATTCTTCGTCTTCGATCTCTGATACATCCAGGTCATCTTCAGAAATATCCTGATCTTCATCTGGTGTTTCGTCATCTGCGATATCTGGGAGATCAATTTCATCATCTGAAACATCCAAGTCATCATCTGAAATTTCGGATTCTTCGGATATTTCATCGTCTATATCTGAAACATCGATTTCATCATCTGAAACATCCAGGTCATCATCTGAAATTTCGGATTCTTCGGATATTTCATCGTCTATATCTGAAACATCGATTTCATCATCTGATATCTCATCGTCTACAATATCTGAAATATCGATATCCTCATCTAAGTCATTCGGGGCAACCTCTGAAACATCACTGTCTTCATCGGGTATTTCATCCTCTATAATTTCTGAAATATCAATGTCTTCGTCTAAATCATCCTGGTCATTATCTGAAGTTTCGGAGGGTTCGGAGGGTTCATCATCAGTGGTATCGACTTCATCTTCTGAGATATCATTTTCTTCAGCTAAGTCATCGATATCATCTTCTGAGATATCATTTTCATCGTCGGCAATATCAACTTCATCTTCTGAAGTATCATTTTCATCGTCGGCAATATCAACTTCATCTTCTGAAGTATCATTTTCATTGTCTGCAATATCAACTTCATCTTCTGAAATATCGGATTCATCCTCTGCTATATCTGATGAATCAATGCTTTCATCTCCGGCGTCTAGATTCTCATCAGGTATATTTGAAATATCCTGCTGATTGTCATCGGAAATATGGGTATCTTCAGGAGATGCTTTATCCTTATCTACCTCACCTTCTTGATTATCCTCGGAAAATTGACCATCATTACCTGACATCTGATCTTCTGTTTGTTTCTGTTGATCATCTTTTGATACTTCATCTTCTGGCATATTTTCCGAAGGTTCTCCTTTTTGTGTGTCGGGCATTTGGATGTCTGATTGCTGGGCACGAAATACATGATTGCAATTTGCACATTTAAGCTTCTTGCCTTTTTCACTAACTTGATCAGGTGAAATTGAATACTCGGACTGGCAGTTTGGACAAGCTATGGTGCCTGTATTGGGAGGTAATTGAGGAATATCAGTATCATCACTTTTTTGGGGAAATACTTTGAAAACATGCTTACAATTTGAACATCGAACCTTGCTACCAGATTCCTTTATATTTGAATTATCCAGTTCAAACTGTGATTGACAATTGGGACATGAAACATTCATGGTATTACCTTTCCTGAAGATCAGTCTAAGTTGCCTGCTTTTGTTTAATTTTATATTCGCAAATACCTAGACTGCGTTATATGTCAGAGTACTTGATGATTAGATCAATAAGATTCTTCATCAAGAGCGCTTTGATAGATACCTAAACATAAATTCATATCATGAACACGCCTTTCTGTAAATCAATTAATGATCTCAAGGTGAAAAATTATCTAAATAATTAAAGGATTGGTGTAATTGATTGGTTGAGATTTAAGCAAGGTTTTTGCAAAATTACGGTTATTAGAATATTCACACGTATTGTTTATCCATAAATATTTTTTTTTGACTTTTTCATTGGTGCTAAGGAACATTCAAAAAAATAAGTTACTCATTGAATACTTGTTCATTTTGTTTTTGAACCATGATTTCACTGAATAAGATGTATTTAAAGTGTTTTTATTTATCTTAGGAAATAAATTCCCCATTTAAAATTGCTTAATTTTTTGAAAATTCCTAAGGAATGCTCAAAAAATAGAATGAACAGTTTTGTACGCATATGCTTGATGTTTAATTCTTGAGTTAAGCATTTTTAAATGGGGAACTTATTTTTTGAAAATTCCTAAGCAAAAAGTCAAGAATGATAAATTCGTAATTTACAAACCTGTATCAGCGAGCTTTTTTAATAACTTGATCTGTTGCTTGGTCAAATCTTGTTTCATTTCTACATGAACGCGTACAAAAATATCGCCGCGTTTGTTTGAATTCATTATCGGAATGCCATGACCAGCCAAACGCATTTTTGTTTGATGCTTTGTACCTGGTGAAATTTTCACATTCAATGTACTTTCATCGAGTGTTGGAATTGTTATTGTAGTGCCAAGAGCAGCTTCAGTTAATTTGACAGTTTGATCTATGAATAAATCGTTTCCTTCACAACCAAAAACCGGATGCGGATTTAATTTTGACTGAATCAGCAGATCGCCTGGTGGTCCACCATTCACACCCGGATTTCCTTTGCCCGAGAGACGTAATTTTTTTCCAGAAATCATTCCTTTAGGTATTTTAACAGTCAATCGTTCATTTTTCCCTGAATGAGTAAAAGAAATTGTTTTGTTAGTGCCTTGCATGATTTCGTTAAGGGATAATGGTAGCTCGTAAACAAGATCGGCACCCTTTTCTGGCATCTGTTGGTGTCTAAAATGCCCATGTGGATTGAATTGATCCCCAAAATTAAATGAAAAACCTGTTCCTTTATTTGCTTTTTGGCTAAAAAAATTGGCCCCAAATCCAAAATCTTTCATTATATCGCCAAAATCAAACCCGCTGAAAATATCCTCTTGTGAATAGCGTTGTCTAAAATCACTAGAACCAAATGTATCGTATTGTTTGCGCTTATCTTTGTCACTTAAAACAGCGTAAGCTTCACTAATTTTTTTAAACTTGTCCTCAGCTGACTTATCCCCTTTGGTATGGTCTGGATGAAATTTCATTGCCAATTTGCGATAGGCTTTTTTTATGTCACTTTCACTGGCATTTTTGTTTATGCCCAAGACTTTATAATAATCTTCAGCCATAACGATTTCTATCCTCCTGATTAACAATTATCGTAAAAACGAACATGTCCAATGGATTAATTATTAAATCATCAGTTTAAGTAAACTCAAAAAATAAGTTCGTCATTTAATAATTGTTCATTTAGTTTTTGAACCATGATTACACTGAAAAAGATGAATAAGATGAATAATAACACTTTAATTTTTTTTAATATTC
>Ga0272440_1003575_pt1 | contig 11528 bp, 10 predicted proteins | sample SSMMMBAug17_FD_192440 | JGI IMG/M metagenome (GOLD analysis project Ga0272440, IMG submission 192440) | Marine sediment archaeal communities from Little Sippewissett salt marsh, Falmouth, MA, United States - SSM-MMB-Aug17 | ecosystem: Environmental > Aquatic > Marine > Wetlands > Sediment ... | reverse complement strand
ATTCAAATCCTCAATTGAACTGTTATCCTGCTGAATTAAACCAAGTATTTATGAATATTCTAATGAACAGTATTCAAGCAATGCCGTCTGGTGGAAAAATCGGAATACGCATTGAAGAAACTGAATCATCTGTTTGTATTTCTTTTTCTGATACAGGATCAGGTATATCGGAAAGTATTTACGATAAAATTTTTGACCCCTTTTTTACCACAAAACCTGTGGGAAAGGGCACTGGCCTGGGACTCTATCTTTCGAGAAAAATCGTTGTTGACAGGCATCAAGGGAGTATAAATTTACGACCAGGTAATGAAAATAAAGGAACAATTGTAGATATAACGCTTCCAAAAAATTAAATGACAGGAATGATCATATGTTAATGCCAAATACGGATAATACATTATTAATTATCGATGATGAACGGGAAGTCTTAAATGCCGTTCGACGACAATTTCGAAAAAAATACAGAGTGTTTATTGCTGAAAATGCTTGTGAAGCGTTTAATATTTTAAATAAAGAAACAGTTCATGTTGTTGTCAGTGATCAGCGGATGCCTGAAATGACCGGGACAGAAATATTTGAAACAGTTAAGACACAGCAACCTGATATTATCCGCTTAATTTTAACCGGCTATTCAGATATTCAAGCTGTAATGGATGCCATTAATATCAGTAATGTTTATCAGTTTATACTGAAACCATGGAAGATAGAACATCTTGACCATGCTGTAGAAAAGGCCTTTGAACACTATTGGTTAAAAAATTACAATCAAGCATTATTAACCCAATTGCAAACAACGAATGTTGCTCTTGAAAAAGAAATAGACCAGCGAAAAGCTGCTGAAATTGAGCTGAAAAAACATAGAGATCAACTTGAACAAGAAGTGGACAAAAGGACAGCTGAACTCAGACAAACCAATCAAAAACTACTTGAGGCCAGAATTATTGCCGAACGTGCCAATGAAAGTAAAAGTATATTTGTGGCTAATGTGGTTCATGACATTAAAGCACCTTTAAATGGCATAATGTTAACAGGGCAAATTTTATTAGATACTTCTTTAACTGATGAACAGATGGAGTTCGTGAAACTCATTGAATCCAGCAGTAATACATTACTAAAATTACTCAATGATATTATGGATTTTTCTAAAATTGAAGCCAATAAACTGACTTTAGAATCCATAAAATTTAATATATATCAAACTTACGAGCAAACCATTCACCTGTTAGATGTAATGGCAAAGCAAAAAAATGTTGATCTTAAATATTCCATTGAAAAAAATATTCCTGAAATACTTATTGGTGATCCGCTTCGAATACAGCAAGTATTGTTTAATCTTGTTGGAAATGCAATTAAATTCACTGATAAAGGACATGTTAGCATTTCTGTAAGTGTCATTGATATAGACGATTCTCTTGTTACCCTAAAAACAATCATAAAAGATACCGGTATTGGTATATCCAAAAAACAAATTGAAAAGCTATTTTTTTCATATTATCAGGCAGATAAATCTATTGCACGAAAATATGGTGGAACGGGATTAGGACTGAATATATCAAAAAAACTGGTTGAAATGATGAATGGAAGCATTCATGTAGACAGTGAGATAAATATTGGGTCAACATTTACATTTACCATACCTATTGGTTATCAGACAAATTTACCCCAATAATACACAAAAAAAAATTATTGGCGCAATTCATTCTTTAATGGTAGAATCAAAATACTTTTTGTTTATATATAGATCAAAGGATATAACTATGATTGATGGTTATGGTTTTGACAAATCAGCTCATGATCGGATAATGAAAATCCTGGATTTTTTCGCTAATTACTATTGGCGGATAGATGTTGAAGGAATAGAAAATTTACCTGATGAAAGTGGTGCAATGATTGTGATGAATCATGCAGGAACCATTGCTTTAGATGTTTTAATGATCAAGCAAGCCATTTACAGACGATCAAAACTCAATCGCATTGCCTGGGCGTTAATGGCTGACTTTTTAACCTGGACGCCATTTGTAGGAGATATATACTGGCGGTCAGGTAGTGTTTTAGCCACATGGGATAATGCAAAGCGATTACTTGAGGATAATCATATTATCATTGTTTGCCCGGAGGGTACAAAGGGTGTTGGCAAGCATTATTCTCGCAGATATTTATTAGAATCCTTTGATCGCCATGGATTTGCGCGATTGGCAATTCATACTAAAAAGCCAATTATTCCTACATCTGTCATTGGTTCAGAAGAAATATATCCTGTTGTCTATAAAAATAAATGGTTAGGAGATAAATTAGGCTTTCCTTTTATCCCTTTTACCTTTACCTTTCCGCTTTTAGGACCATTGGGCGCTATTCCTCTCCCCTCAAAATGGAAAATTAAATTTGCTGAACCTATTTATCCTGAAACATACGAAACAAAAGGGACATTTCAAGAAAAGGCTCTGGAGCAACAAACCAGATTTGTTGAAACCTTGTATTATTGCGATGAGAAAAAAAAGTTGCTGAATATTGCCCCTCGTGAAAAAGCTATTGTTGATGATGTCGTTAAAATTATCAAACGAAACATAAATGCCTTACTTAACCAAAGAAAAAACATATTTTTTTAGGCAAGGATGGTGAAATGAAAAATGTTGTGGTCACTGGCACCAATTATTTTTGGGGTAAAAAGCTTTTAAGGGAGCTTTTGAAGGATCAAACCATCCAATCAATTTTGGCACTTGATGTACAAAAACCCGGGATTAACAGCCCCAGATTAACATCTGCTCGTTTGAGCTATAAACCCCCATTTCATTATGAATGGTCAGAAGCGCTTGATCATTCAAACGCAGACACTTTATTCCTCTGTCCATTTTCAATCGATAATTGTTACCATGACGACCATACCAGATTATTAAGTGGCGTACAAAATTCGCTGCGTATTTTCCGAAAAGCATTGGAGAATAAAATATCCAAGATAATCGTCTTATCTTCATTTCTTGTCTATGGCGCAAGGTGGGAAAACCCTGCGTTTATTACTGAAGATCATCTTCTATTAGGGGATAGACATTTTCAACACATAAGAGGTTTTATAGAGCTTGAAGAAGCATGTCTGGCTGCGATGGCATCAAATCCAACACATACCAAAATTACATTATTACGACCGGTTAATGTTCTTGGACCTGATATTGATAATAGTCTATGTAATTATCTCTCCCTTCCGGCCATTCCAACTCATTTAGGATTTGATCCTCCTTTTCAACTCATTCATGAAGCGGATGTGATTAATGCCATGATTTGGTCAGCGCAAAACCCACAGGTAGGTCCTTTTAATATTGCCAGCAAGGGATACTTAACCCTGAAGCAAATGGCTCATATATTAGAAAAAAGAACAATCCCGATTTTTCATGGTTTGTTAGATTTATTAGGGACGGGATTATGGAATGTGAAAGTATCTGAATTTTCTCCAGCTTTTCTAGACATGCTTAGATATCGATTAATTTTAGATTTAACACGATCTACAACTCTATTAAAGTTTAGACCACAATGGAATATTGAAGGAGTATTATTAGAGTTTAAACATAGAAAAAAATAGATTAAAATGAATACAACAGAAAACACAAAAAAAAAGCTGACGATTGCCTATTCGCCATGTCCAAATGATACGTTTATTTTTTATGCAATGATCCATCATCTGATCACATGTAATGAAATTTCATTTAAGGTTATCCATAAAGATGTAGAACAACTGAATCAATCTGCAAGAAACGCTATGTATGATATTACAAAACTATCGTTTCATGCAGCAGGTCATTTATTGGATAATTACGGCCTTCTCAGAACAGGATCAGCCCTGGGTTATAATTGTGGACCATTGATTGTGGCACCCAAAGGAAGTGATTTATCACTTTTGTCGAACGTTAAAATTGCAGTTCCTGGCGAGTGGACAACCGCAAATTTGTTGTTAGGTTTATATTTGAAACAAAAGCCTGAAATCATTTCTATGCCTTTTGACACCATTATGCCAGCCATACAAAAAGGACAGGCGCAAGTAGGCGTTATCATCCATGAAGGCCGTTTTACTTATGAACGATTTGGATTAACCTGTCTTTTAGATTTAGGACAATGGTGGGAAAAAGAAACAAATCTTCCAATTCCCCTCGGTTGTATCGCTTTAAAAAGAGAATTATCTCACCTTGCACCATCAATAGAACAGTGCATGATCAAAAGTATTGAATTTTCACAACATCAACCAGAAAAAGCAGCATCGTACATAAAACATTATGCACAAGAAACAGAAGAAGATGTTATTCGACAGCATATTGATTTGTATGTTAATAACAATACAAGATTACTGGATGAAACCGGTATAAAAGCTATTGAAACCCTGTTTAAAAAAGCATATGATGTTGGAATGATACCAAACTTAAACCAGAAATTATTTTGTGATGAAACACCAGTGAACATCGGAGGAGAGGAAAAATGAAACAACAAATGACTGCACAAGATGTATGGAATCTTATGGCTGATCTCACTAAAAAAATGGAATCAGTTAATGAACAAATGAAAGCAACTGATCAAAAATTTTATCAAGTCATTGAAGAAATGAGACAGATGAGAGCTTCTGAAAAAGACATGAGAGAAGACCTTGCAAAATCTGAAAAAGAAACCAGAGATATTATTGCAAAAATTGAAAAAGAGTCCGATAAAAGATTCAAAAAAACAGATCGTCATTTAAACAATCTTGGAAAACAATTAGGAGGTCTTGGCAAAAAATTTGGTTTGTATACAGAATATTTAGCTTACCCTTCTATTGAAAGAATTCTTCGAAAAAAATTTAACGTGGATACGATTTATAAAAATTTAGAAATAAAATCTGGTGATGATCAGATGGAAATTGATGTTTTAGGATATGCAAATAAAGATGAAAATAGTGTTTATATGGTAGAAATCAAAAGCAAGCTTAATTCCAGCGAACTTAAAAGTACTCTCAAAAACCTGAGACGTTTTTCACAATTTTTTCCTGACCATAAAGATAAGGCTTTATACGGAATTGTTGTTGCCATTGATTACTCAAAGCAGATAAAACAGAAAGCTTTAGATGCAGGACTTTATTTTTCTGTTATTGAGAATGACATTTTTAAAATTGATATTCCTGCTTATTTCACACCAAGACGATTTGACCGATAAAATTAAGATGAATAATTTATATTATGAATTATGTAAAATAAAGTAGTTGTTATAAGTTATGAAATATAAAGCAGTTGTTATAGGCGTTTCAGCCGGTGGCTTAGAAGCACTAAAAAAAATACTACCGGAATTACCTCCCGATTTCCCAGCACCCATCATTGTTGTTCAGCATAGACATCCTTTTTCTGATGACTCTTTGGAACGGGCGATGAATGATCAGTGCAGGGTAAGTGTGAAACAAATCAATGACAAAACGTCAATTAAACCTGGAATTGTATATTTTGCGCCACCCAATTATCATGTTATGATTGAAGAAGATATGACGTTTTCATTAACATTAGATCCGGCTGTTAATTTTTCAAGACCTTCTATTGATGTATTATTTGAAAGTGCGGCTGATGTGTTTGCGAAACAACTGATAGGCGTTGTTTTAACTGGCGCAAATAAAGATGGAAGTGAAGGGCTTGTTCAAATAAAAAAAAAAGGGGGGCTGGCAATCGTTCAAGATCCAGAAACCGCTGCTGTGGATGTTATGCCATTGGCAGCCATTGCTGCTACAAAGGTCGATTACATTCTTAAATTGGAATTAATTGCAGAAATGCTGATTCATTTGTTTATTCAAAAGGATTTTCAATAAGGTGATTTCCGAAAATAAAAATACCAAAGTATGAGTTCCCCCCTCAATCCCCCTCAAGGGGGGAACTTGATCTTGGTATATTCTTTTTCGGAAATCACCTAAAGCTGATACAATTTAAAGATAAGGAAAAAATATGAATGAAAGATTAAATTCATTCTCCAAAATATCTTCTACAGAAAAACTGACGAAAAAGGACGATGCAAAATTAATTATTGATTTTTTTCATCGATTGATGATGCATCATGCATTATGGTTTTCAGAGGTTCGTCATCAATTAGGAGATGAAAAAGCTTACACCATGCTTCAGACAGCATATGATAGAAGTTATCCCATTCAGATGAAACGTATTGCTAAAACACTTGGATTTGAATTAGATGATGGTGTGCCTGTCCCTCTCTTGGATATGGATGAAGAAAAATTGACAAAATTGAAAGAAAGTTTAGCCATCAATTGGCTGGCAAATGATGGCGTTTGGTTTCAAACGGTTGAATTTGAACGGGGTATGTTTGATGCGAAACGTGTCAATGATTCATGTTGGTCTAATTTTTCACCATTTGAGGCTATGTCAATCAAGCGTTTGTTAAATTTGCCAGATAACTCAGGATTAGAAGGGTTAAAGCAGGCATTACAATTCAGACTCTATGCAACAATTAATACTCAATCAATTATTGATGAAACCCAGACAAGTTTTGTGTTTCAAATGAATCAATGCAGGGTTCAAAACGCCAGAAAACGAAAAGGTCTTGAAGATTATCCATGCAAATCTGGTGGTATGGCAGAATATCCAAGATTTGCTGAAACAATTGACTCTCGCATTCAAACGGAATGTATTGGTTGTCCTCCTGATAAACATCCGGATGAATGGTTCTGTTCATGGCGTTTTTCATTGCAAAAAACATAAATAACAATTATTATGCTATTATATATTATTTTGAAAGGAGTATAGATACATGTTATTAAATCCAAAAAAGGAAAAATTTGAACATTTGGATCCAAGATCCAGAGAAATTATGCTGAAAACCATTGAATTTTTTGAGAAAAAAGGAAAGCAACAGCTTAAAAAATGCTCTCATGAATACATCTGGTATGATGATTTCCTTCAATTTGTTAAAGAAAACAAAGTTTTTTCTACTTTGCTGACACCTGATAAATATGCAGATGGTGATCCAGATACCCGATGGGACACATACAGAAACTGTGATTTTAATGAAATATTGGGCTTTTATAACCTGTCCCACTGGTATACCTGGCAGGTCTCAATTTTAGGATTAGGTCCAATTTTCATGGGATATAATGAAGATGTTAAAAAGAAAACAGCGCAATTGCTCAAGGATGGCGCTATATTTGCTTTTGGTTTGTCAGAAAAAGCACATGGTGCAGACCTCTATTCTTCAGATATGACATTAACACCTCTGGCAGACAATAAATATGTTGCTGATGGCGGTAAATATTATATTGGTAATGGAAATAAAGCCGCATTCGTATCAACTTTTGCAAAAAATTCTGAAACAGATGAATATGTATTTTTTGTTGTCAATCCAGAACATGAAAATTATGACTTGATTAAAAATGTTGTGGAGTGGGAAGGTTATGTTGCAGAATATGCATTAAATAGTTACCCGATTACAGATGATGATATCCTGGCAACAGGAAGAGATGCCTGGGATTGTGCATTAAACACCATTAATGTTGGAAAATTTAACCTTGGTTGGGGAGCTATTGGAATTGCTACCCATTCATTTTATGAAGCCATTAATCATGCTTCTCATCGGAATCTTTATGGAAAATACGTAACGGATTTTCCACATATTAAACAATTGTTTACTGATTCATATACCCGTCTGGTTGCTATGAAACTTTTTGCTCAACGTGCTACAGACTATATGCGGTCAGCATCTGCTGATGATCGCAGATATTTGTTGTTTAACCCAATGGTAAAAATGAAAGTCACCACACAGGGTGAAGAAGTCATTAATTTGCTTTGGGATGTTATTGCCGCTCGAGGATTTGAAAAAGATATGTATTTTGAGATGGCTGTAAAGGATATCAGATCATTGCCCAAATTAGAGGGAACAGTACATGTCAATATGGCACTGATCATCAAATTTATGGCCAATTACTTTTTTAATCCTGGTGAATTTCCAGAAATACCATTACGTCATGATCCTAAAAATGATGATTTTATGTTCAACCAGGGGCCAACCAAAGGACTGGGAAAAATTCAATTCCATGATTATAATAAAGCATACGATGGCGTCGATTTGAAAAATGTTCACATTTTCAAAGAACAAATCAATGTTTTAAAGGAATTTTTGATGACAGCTACTCCTGATGAAAATCAGGCCAAAAATATTGATTTCTTGTTATCTCTGGGCGAACTCTTTACTCTGGTTGCATATGGTCAATTGATTCTTGAGAAGTATAAAATGGAAAACCTTGAAGATGACTTAATTGAGCAAATTTTTGATTTTATGGTGAGGGATTTTTCAAAATTTGCGCTTCAACTATATTCAAAACCAGACAGTACTGAAAAACAAATGGAACTTTGTATGAAAATGATCAAAAAACCAGTTGTAGACAATCAAAGATTCCAAAAATTCTGGGAATCTCATGTTTTTGCGTTGAAAGATACATATGAAATGAATGAATAATTCGTAAATACACATTACCTACAGAAATCAAATAAAAAACCGTTATCCTCATGCTGTTAGCCGATAACGGTTTTTTTATTTGATTATTCTCATTGAGTATTAAATCAACTATCCGAATTGATTTCATTAATTTGTTTTTCTTAACAAAATATGATACACAAAAACAAATGGTCATTTCAAGCCAAATTTGATGACATCTTAATTTTGTCAAAATAATAAAAAATCGCAATACATTATCTGTAAAGAAATGCCTTAGGAAAAAAAATGGATAATAATGCAGACAAAAAAATGGTTGTGCTGATTGTTGATGACAATCCCAACAATTTGAAAATGCTAATAGATTATTTGAAAGAATCAGGTTTTAAACTCGTTGTGGCTCAGAATGGTCAGGAAGCTTTAGACCGTGTAAAGATTGTTCAACCTGATATTATTTTGCTGGATATCATGATGCCTGTTTTAAATGGCTATGATACCTGCAAACAGTTGAAAGCTGATGATAGATACAAAGACATTCCCATTATATATATGACCGCTCTATCTGATACCATTAATAAGCTAAAAGCTTTTGAAACAGGTGCAGTAGACTATATTACCAAACCTTTTCATCAGGAAGAAATTCTTGCTCGGGTCAAAACACATATTACGCTACAAAAGCAAAAAAAAGAACTATCTGAGCTCAATGCCATGAAAAATTTATTTTTATCGATTATCGCTCATGATATAAGATCAGCCATTAATCCTCTTTTGCTAGGTTCTGATGTGTTATTGCGAATGATAAAAGAATATCGGAATGAAAAACTAAACAATTTTGTTAGCACTCTAAAAAAATCTGCTGAAAATGCTAATAAATTGATGGAAAATCTATTAGAATGGTCAAAGCTTCATCGTGGTCAACTCCATTATCACCCAATTCAATTAAACGTTAAATCTCTTATTTCTCAAATTGTTGAATTATTAATGGAAAAGGCAAATTTTAAACAAATAGTAATCGAACAAAACATTCCTCCTCAGTTAACCGCTTATGGTGATTATTATTTGATGAACACTGTCATTAGAAATTTGATGATGAATGCAATTAAATTTACCCATAAGGAAGGGAGGATTCATATTTCTGCCAGAGCCGATGATACAGAAGATATGATTGAAATCGTCATTAAAGATAATGGCATTGGTATTGAAAATAATATTATTGAAAATTTATTTCAAATAGATCATCATTATAAAAAGATTGGCACTAATGGTGAAGTTGGAACCGGTTTGGGGTTGAAAATGTGCAAAGATATGGTTTTAATGAATAAAGGACGTATATGGGTTGAGAGTGAGCTTCACAAAGGTACAAGTTTTTACTTCACTTTACCCATGTTTGATCAAAATCAATCATAATAAGAGAGCAATATGATAACAAAAACAGATAGAGAGCAAGTCAATATTCTTTTGGTTGATGATGAGCCTGAATTCATTAATATATTCAAAACAATTATCCAAAAAAATTATTCTTCTGTCAGAATTGCAAATTCCGGTGAAAAAGCACTGACATTATTGGATGAAGAACCTGCTGATATCGTTATTACGGATATATGTATGCCTGGGATGAATGGTGAAGAATTAATGAAAAGGGTGTTAGCGAATTATCCTGAAACACGATTTATTGGCATTACTGCCTATGATAGTGTTGATCAGGCCATTAATTTCCTTAGAAATGGTGGCGTTGATTTTCTTCACAAACCCATTGATATGAATGCGATTTATTTAGCAATTGAAAATGCATTAAATAAAGTTATATTTCATGTGGATTTAAAGAAAACCAATGAAAAACTTAGACAGAAAAATATGGACTTGAATAATGAGATTAAAGAACGGAAAGCTATTGAAAAAAATTTAAGAGAAACACAACTTGAACTCCAAAAAGCAAAAGAAACGGCTGAAAATGCCAATCAAGCCAAAACAGAATTTTTAGCCAAAATGAGTCATGAATTGAGAACCCCATTAAATGGAATTCTTGGATATACACAAATACTAAAGCGGGAAACCAACCAATCTGACCTTCAAATAAGAGCAATCAACACGATTCATTCATGCGCAGATCATTTACTGTTGATGATAAATGACATCCTTGATTTATCAAAAATAGAGGTCAACCGAACGAGTCTAAATCCAGCACCATTTGCATTGCCTCATTTTTTACAAAATATTGCTGAAATTGCACAAATTAATATTCAAGATCGACAAATCGAATTTGACTATCAACCATTAACAGAACTGCCTAAAAGCGTTATTGGTGATGTCAAATGTCTCAGGCAAGTTTTATTAAATTTGCTAAACAACGCCATAAAATATACGCAACAAGGATGGGTAGTGTTAACGGTGAAATATGATAATTCACACTTAGAATGCTATGTTGAAGATACTGGTATTGGTATCGAAAAAGATAAACTGGAAACTATTTTTGAACCCTTTAAACAAATCAATGATAAACGAATTCTGTCAGAAGGAACAGGTCTTGGTCTTTCCATTTGCCGTCAATTGGTTCAAATGATGGGAGGAGAAATATTTGTAGACAGCAAAATTAATGTTGGAAGCACTTTTGGATTTAAAATTGAACTGAAACAAACCAATGATTTTAGTGAGCCTCTATGTCTAAAACGTGCTAAAACCGGATATACTGGAGACCGAAAACGCGTATTAATTATCGATGACTCAGAAGATAACCTTACTGTTATGAAAGATATATTAAATTCATATGGCTTTATTGTTCAAAAAGCAAATAATGGCGAACAGGGAATTCAATTGGCTTTGGAATGGCAGCCTCATGTAATTATTATGGATCTGATTCTTCCGAAAATAGATGGTTACACTGCAACCCGAAAGATTCGTAAAACCAACTGGGGTGAAAAAATTCCCATTATTGCTTGTTCTGCATCGGAAAGCGATTATATTCGTCAAATGTGCCTGGCGTCAGGTTGTAATGATTTTATGGGAAAACCCATTGAATGTGACACACTTCTGGAAAAATTAGGAGATCAATTATCGCTTCAATGGATTTATGAGGCATCTGATATTACATCCAAAAAACA
>Ga0272440_1003574_pt1 | contig 11528 bp, 6 predicted proteins | sample SSMMMBAug17_FD_192440 | JGI IMG/M metagenome (GOLD analysis project Ga0272440, IMG submission 192440) | Marine sediment archaeal communities from Little Sippewissett salt marsh, Falmouth, MA, United States - SSM-MMB-Aug17 | ecosystem: Environmental > Aquatic > Marine > Wetlands > Sediment ... | reverse complement strand
TTTGAAGGGCTCGGACCACCTGTAAAAAATCGCCATCACCAGTAATCAAAACGACACGTGTCAATGCACTTGATTGAAGTAGTGCATCAACAGCCATATCCAGATCGGAATTGGCTTTGGCAAATTCATTGCCTTCCTCATCAATATAGCGTTTCACATTTTTTTGAATGACTTTGTATCCCAGATCTCTTAAAGTATCATAAAAATTATTTGTTTTTTCTCTGTATGCCGGATTTTCCCTTGATCGTTCAACATCAAAGGCAACATATGCGTTCAGGCGAATGGCATCAGCCGCATCATGACAGGCAAATTCTCGTAACACATCATAACGCATACCATAGCCGCCATTCATTGCAATATTTGCAACATCCACATATAATCCGACAGTGGACGTATAATACATATTTTATTCCTTGTTTCGGAATCGGTTTAATGGAAAGCGATAACTGTTATTATCGTTTTCCTTGTACCGACCCATTGCTGACAAACGATTTATATTTCGTTTGTTTTTTAATTTTTTCGTTTATTCATTAAGACGTTGATTCTTGTTTCGGCCATTTTTCTTGCTCTTAATCTTCCTCATAAAAATATTGATCAAGAGTGAAGAGAAAGAAAAGATCTCTATGACCCTCTCATAGGGCGGAAGTCTCATAAAACAGTTATTCCTTTTTGAACATACGCCCCATCTCATATTGAACTAAAATAAATGATTCGCAATAACAATTTTCTGAATCTCCGAAGTCCCCTCATAAATTGTAAATACACGCGCATCCCGATACAATCGTTCAACAGTATAATCCTTAATAAATCCATAGCCTCCATGAATTTGAATGGCGCGTGCGGTAATTTCATTAACCATTTCCGAAGCAAACAATTTGGCCATTGATGCCTGACGAGAAAAGGGCTCATTACGATCTTTCAGTTCAGCAGCAGATAGCATCAATTGTCTGGCAGCTTCAATTTTCGTTGCCATTTCTGCAATGACAAAGCGCGTATGTTGAAATTTTGAAATAGATCGACCAAATTGGGTTCTTTCTTTTGCATACCGAATACTTTCATCCAGTGCAGCCTGTGCCACACCAATAGATTGAGCCGCAATACCAATGCGTCCTGTATCCAATGCCTTCATGGCAATTTTAAATCCTTCACCTTCCTTTCCAAGCAAATTGTCTTTGGGAACAAGGCAGTCATTAAAGATAAGATCCACTGTATCTGATGCGCGCAAGCCCATTTTATCTTCTTCTTTACCCACCTTCAGCCCGGGAGTTCCCTTTGGCACCAAAAATGTACTGATGCCGCGATGTCCCGCCTTAGCATCGGTTTTTGCTGTGACAATGATTAAACCCGCATTTTTTCCGGTTGTAATAAAACGTTTATTGCCATTGATCACATAACCATCATCCCCACGAACAGCAGTTGTTAACTGATCCACTGGATCAGACCCTGCATGGGGCTCTGTCAGGGCAAAGGCACCAATAATTTTACCAGATGCCAGGCGGGTTAAAAACGTTTGTTTTTGCACCTCGCTGCCAAAATTGAGAAGCGTTTCACAAACAATAGAATTATGTACCGACATAATCACTGCTGTTGATGCACATGAATACGCAATTTCCATCAAGGCCAGGGCATAACTGACAGCATCCGCACCAGAGCCATCGTACTCCATCGGGACAGTCATACCCAAAAGGCCCAGTTCTGCCATTTTTTTCAAATTGTCACCTGGGAAGGCTTTGGTTTTATCACGTTCCATGGCAGATTCACGAATGACTTTTCGAGAAAACTCACGAACCATTGATTGAATCATGCGTTGCTCATCTGTAAAATACATGAGACACTCCTTCTATGGTGTATATATTACCACCAGCAGTTTGGCAACCTCATCGCCTGTATTTTTGAGATTATGACGAATGCCCGCGTTAAAATGAAGTGCATCCCCCTGTTTCAGATGATTGACATGCTCGCCAACAGTCACCGCCACCTCCCCGCAAAGCACATAGTTAAACTCCTCGCCTTCATGCTGAAATCCAACGCCTTCATGGTCTGCCAATGGATCCAGGGTAACGATGAAGGCTTTCAGGTGCTTTTTCTCTGTGCCAGGAATCAAGTTGGTGTAGGCATAGTTGGCGGTTCGTTTTTCGTATTCTGCGACACGCGAATTTGTTTTACTTGATTCCTTAAACAAATATCCAGAATCTAACGCCAATGCCTTTGATATTTGCAATAAATTTCCCACCGGTGGGGTCAGTTGATTGCATTCAATTTTTTCCAGGGTTTCGATACAACAACCGGTTTCATTGGCTAATTGATTGAGTGTCATGCCTTTTTCTGTTCTGACAGTTCGAATTTTTTCGCCAATGGTCATTTCACAAGATGCTTCTGATGCACAGGGTTCTGAAACCAGAACATCTGACGATTGAACATGTGGCGATGTCTGCTGAGTCATGTAATCTCTCCATTAATTGTATGAATAAAAACCACGACCGGATTTTCGTCCCAGCCAACCGGATTCAACATATTTTCTAAGTAATGGGCAAGGCCGATATTTCGAGTCTTTAAAACCATCATAAAGGGTTTCCATAATTGCCAGACAGGTATCCAGACCAATGAGATCTGCCAGTGTCAATGGCCCCATGGGATGATTCATGCCCAGTTTCATCACTGTATCGATATCTTCTTTTTTGCCCACACCATGATAGAGGGCAAAGACCGCCTCATTAATCATGGGCATCAGAATCCGATTGGCAATAAAACCTGGAAAATCGTTGGCTTCAGCCGGTGTTTTTCCAAACTTTTTGGACAAATCCCAGGTAATTTGAAAAGTCTCATCAGATGTTGCCAGCCCGCGAATAACCTCAACCAGCTTCATGACTGGCACCGGATTCATGAAATGCATGCCAATGACCTTATCGGGCCGGCTGGTTTGTGCTGCAATTCTGCCGATGGGTATTGATGACGTATTTGTTGACAAAATGGTATGTTTGGGACAAATTCGATCCAGATCCTGAAAGATACTATTTTTGATTGCTTCATTTTCAGTCGCCGCTTCAACAACAAAATCAGCGGATTTCATATCACTGAGATTGCTGGATGCTGTAATACGCGAAAGAATACTATTTTTTTCATCATCAGTAATTTTTTCTTTTTTTACACTTCGAGAAAGTAATTTCTCAATATTATTCAGACCTTTTTTTACCAGTTCGTCTGAAATATCGTTCATAATTACCTTTGTGCCGCTCATGGCAGCAACCTGAGCAATGCCATTGCCCATCTGACCCGATCCAATGACACCAAAAGTGTTGATATCCATTTTTCCTCCTTATTAATAAAGTTAAACAATACAATTTAAATAGAATTATAAGGTCTTCTATAAATTATCAAGTTTTTTTTTCTTGATGTTTATTGATAGGCTTCCTGGAATGTTTTTTTGACCTCAGAAATGGCCTTGATTTGGGACTTATTTAGTTGAATTTTAAGGGAAATCATTCGAATATCTTCGCAAATTTCCCTGGCCAATGGAATATCATTGACGTAAAAACTCTTCCATTTCAAACGTTTAGATCAACTGGTCTACCATCTTGAAACACCACATCTTGAGAGGCCTGATTTCGCTTATTCCTTGTCAAATTTATTTCCTTATGAACATTGGGGGAATATGATGAGACCCAAAAAAACACCTGATGGTGGTTACCTTGACCCATAAAAGAGGCCGTGAACATCGTTTCGGCCACTTGATATCTTGCTCTTAATCAATTCATTTCGGATTAGACGCAAAAGATAAGCCGTTATCAAAAATTTTGTATAAATGACCTTTTGACTTTTTAGGAATTAATCATTAGTATTTAAAGATAATTTAGGAAACTTAACATAATAATAACGAAAATTAAATAGAACATCGGTTATTATTTGATGTTCAACTGAAATTAGAAATGTATCATTTAACAATTAAACAAACAATATTTTGGGCTTTCATTGGATTGGGCCATTTATTATTTCACACATCAGGCTTTGCCAGTCAGTATTTTCCTGAGCCACCCTCATTGAGAGACAATATCAGCTTCTGGAAAAAAATATATACAGACGTATCTCTTAAAGAGGGACTACTTCACGATAGTGACTATCCACTGATAATTTTTAAAAAGGTTTACGTTGGAAATCGACATGGACGATCCCTATCTCGCTATATGAAGCGAGAAAAACGTAAAATTAAGCAATACATAAGCCATGTCAAAAACAGGCCTTCTAGCAAATGGTCCTTTGAGGAACTGCGGATCGCAGATTTATACGAAAAATTTGCGCCCGGACATGCCTTGAAACGTGCCCACAAGAGAATTCGATTTCAGCGGGGACAGCGTGAACGTTTTCTTAAAGGACTTGAACGTTCCGGTCAATACATAGATGAAATACGCCAAATACTTAGAAAATATAACGTTCCGCCTGAATTGGCATATTTGCCTCATGTAGAATCGTCATTTAACCCAAAAGCGCGCTCCAAAGCCGGCGCATCAGGATTATGGCAATTCATTTCATCAACTGGACGATTGTATTTGAATATCAATTCCGCAGTCGATGAACGCAGAGATCCCATATTATCAACCATTGCTGCTGCAAAATTGCTCAAGCATAACTACGACAAACTGAATTCTTGGCCGCTTGCGATAACTGCTTACAATCATGGTTTATTGGGTATGAAACGTGCGGTCAGACGAACAGGATCACGCGATATTTCGCTGATAATAAAACATCATAAGAGTCGTTCATTCAGGTTTGCATCCAAGAATTTCTATAGTTGCTTTATTGCAGCTACAGATATTGATCCCAATTATAAACGATATTTTTCAAAGGTACGTTTTTTGCCGCCGCTAAAACGTAAGTATTTAAAATTATCCTATTATATCCGAGTAAACGTGATATGTGATTATTTGAATGTTTCTAAAAACACTTTCAAACGTTTGAATCCTTCAATTCGTTTAAATGTATTTCGCTATAATCGGCCAGTTCCGAAAGGAACGCGCATATTCTTTCCAGATTCGATGTCCATGTCAACCATCAAGCATGGATTAAAACGTATTCCTTCGAAATACAAAAGTACAAAACCTTTGATGTTAACATACAAAGTTCGACGTGGCGATTATTTAGGAAAAATCGCAAGAAAGACAGGCGTTTCAACCAGAGCAATCATCCGTGCCAATAACATGCGTATGAATTCACGCATATATCCAGGACAACGATTGTATATTCCAACAAGTTCGAATTATAAACATAAAAAGCGCAATTCACGCCATAAATCCTCTCATAAATATCGTGTCAGACGGGGCGATTTTCTGGGAAAAATTGCAAAAATGTATGGTGTTTCTGTCAAAGATATTGCACGTGCAAATCGTATGAGTACAAGAAAAAAAATTTATCCCGGAAAGACACTGATTATCCCCGTGGGCAGTTCCAGAACCTATCGCGTAAAACCAGGGGATTACCTTGGACGTATTTCTAAAAAAACAGGTGTCCCAGTGCGTCGAATACTGCAAGCAAATGATATTTCTCAAAAATCGACCCTTTATCCGGGTCAGGTATTGATTATTCCAGGTAATGGCTAGAATAATGAGCATTTTTATTGTTCGAGGAATGCTAAGCAATGCTTGAATAATAAGTTCCCCATTTGAAAAAATGTTCATCGGGGTTTTTGTTCTGTAGAGACGTAGCATGCTACGTCTCTACGTGCCAAACTATTATACGTTCAAGATAAATGGGGATCTTATTTTTCGAGTATTACTAAGGAATATTTCGTTATGAATCAAACTCAAAAAGCAGTTGCCTTAAAATACAATAAAGGAGCAGACAAAGCTCCGCGAGTAACAGCAAAAGGCAAGGGGTATATTGCTAAAAAAATTATTGCACTGGCACAAGAAAATGATATCCCAATCAAAGAAGATCCTGACCTGGTGCAAGTATTATCGGAATTGGATTTACAGGAGGAAATACCGCCTGAACTGTATATGGTTGTTGCAGAATTGCTTGCATTTGTTTATCGGATGAATCAAAAAAAGGGAAGCGAAGAGGAATGAATCAATATGATATTAAATCTATCTTAGTTGTTTGTACAGGGAATATTTGCCGAAGCCCCATGGCTGAGGGCGTTCTACGATACAAATTTGATCAGGCGGGCTTGTCTCATATCAATTTAAATTCTGCGGGAACATCCGGGTGGGATAATTGCACACCCATCTCCGATGCGATTCAGGCATGCTCAGAAATTGGAATTGATATTTCCTCTCTGAGATCTGCACCGATTTCCGAACAAATGATACAGGATGCCGATTTTGTCCTGGCAATGGAAAAATATCATATCAATGAAATGATAAAAAAATGTAATGCGCCTGCCGAAAAACTTTTGCTTTTTGGTGATTTCCATTCTGATAATCCCGGTATGGATGTTCAAGATCCTTATGGCATGTCTCTCTCTTTTTATCGCGAAATTCTAAATATTATTTGTCAATGTTCCGATATATTCATTGACAAATTAAAAAAACATTCACTAGAAAACGTAAATCAAACACCTCTTTTTTCCCAATTATTAAAAAAATTATTCCTATAACTTATTTTCATCTCTATTGGTATAAATATTGCATAAATATATGATATTCATTAATAAAATATAAAGCGAGCAACATATGAAACGATCAACTTTTGCTGTCGTTTGGATCTTACTGGCGATATTCTGGATTATATGGCCAGTAACCGCTTTTTGTAATTTTAAGGACGCTTTCACAATTGATGCGTATGTTGGATATTTTCCCCCAAAAATGTCTGTGGTTTTGTCTCAGACAATCCTTGAAGATAAGACCTCCCAACCCATTCCATTGACATTGACCGATCCATACAACAATGAAAACAATATTGATTTGTTTTTTGAATCAGACAATCAGACCATAATCCCCATCGAAAATATCCTTATTGAAGGTACCGGCAAAAACCGCACAATAAGAATCACGCCCACTGCCAATGAGTTTGGTGCGCTTTCCATTACAATTATGGCTACAAATGATGGTGGAAGCGCAACACAAAAATTTTCAGTGCATGTTTTACCGGTGGACGATGAACCGGTTATTTCCACCATTACCGATCAAAACACCATTCAAGATACTGCCACAATGCCGATCCCCTTTACCATTTCTGATGTTGACAGTCAGAGCCTGACAATCTGGTGTCAGTCATCAGATGCGGCTTTTGTTGAAAGCTTTATCATTCAAGATATCAATCCCAATGGACAATTTCAAATTTCACCCGGCACTATTTATGATATTTCGCTTACTGTCACACCTGCTGAAGCCGTTCATGGCGCAGTATCCATTACTGTTTTTGTTGAAGATGACACCCAGAGGATTTCAGAATCTGTATTCAGTCTTTTTATTGATGAAGCGATGTACCAAATTATAACAGCCGCATCGGGCCAGGGAAAAATAACCCCAACCCATCCTATACTTAAAAAATATGATCAGGTGGTCATTCGTATGACACCTGATGCGGGCTTTATGATCAAGGATGTTATTGTTGATGGCATCTCCAAAGGCCCCATGCCCCGATATATTGCCTATGGCACTGATCCACCATCGCAATTGACTGCTGTATTTGGTCCGCCTGAAGAATATACAATCACCACAATTGTCAGTACAGATGGAATAATTTCACCTGTTGGTGGGGCTATTTCACCGGTTGGACCGGTGAAAATCACCCAGAATATGGACCAGCTCTTTCACATTAATACCCAATTTGGATATGTATTGACCGATGTTCTGGTGGATGGGCAATCGATTAATCCTGTCATTTTATATGAATTTCAAAATGTTGTTAAAAATCACAGCATCGAAGCCATTTTCAGACAGGCATCACCGCCCACCGCGGATTTTACATCCAATGTAACCGAAGGCTTCTTACCCTTAAAAGTGCAGTTTGCCGACAAAAGCTTTATTGAAAATGACGATGGCGGCGACGAAATTACCGACTGGTTGTGGGATTTTGGCGATGGCGCGGCAAAAAGCACCAATCAGAATCCGATTCATTACTATACAAATGAAGGCCAATATACTGTCACTCTCGCAACAACTGGTACCGGCGGTCTGACTGATACAATGACGAAAACAGATATGATCACTGTTCAACCATCGGAAGTTTATCATAACTTCAGTGCAGATAAAACAGACATTTCCAAAGGTGAGGCTGTCCAATTCACTGCGCAATCCAATATTATTACTGGTGCAAGCTGGTTATGGGAATTTGGTGATACCGGTACCAGCGCACAAAAGAATCCATCACATACTTATGAAAATGCAGGTAAATATACTGTTTCGCTGACAATTTCGGTAGCCGGAAATGAATATGTCAAAACCAAAACAAAATATATTAAAGTTGGCGGTCGAACAATCAGCGGTCAAATACGTGCAGGTGATAAGAATGGCGTTGATACCGGTACGCCGCTGGCATCCTATTGGATTGAGGTCTGGCATACTGGAAGCAGTCCAATTGCTTACACACATACACATGCAAATGGCTGTTACACAATAACAGGATTACCGCCAGATACGGGTTTTGTTGTGGCTGCTTTTCCGCCTGCAGGCACCAATGACTATTTTGAGGAATTTTATAATAATCAATCTTCATTCGCTACTGCGCATACGATCAATTTAATTGATAATGATCAAAATGATGTTGATTTTGTTCTCAAACAGGTTCCCCAATATGGCATATCCGGAAAGATTCATACTGGTGCCAATGCACTTTCCAATGTTGAAGTCACTGTTTATTCTGAAGATGCCAATTTTTCAGCAGGAACCACCACCAATGCCCAGGGGAATTATACGCTGACCGGACTCAAGCTGGCATCAGATTACAAGGTGTTTGCTTTCTATGATAATGCAGAATATTTTTACAACATACCTGATGATCAAACTGTTGGTGTGTATATTCCCACATGTGAAGATACTGTCTCCCGATGGTCTCTGGCAAAAGATGTTACGCCAACTGATCCGGTTACCAATCATATTGATCTGGTGTTATGCCACTCCGGGACAATCAATGGACATGTATATGACAGCAACACGCACCCCTTACAAAACATATGGGTCAATGCCAGTTCTGATCTTTTGATGCTTGAAAATGGTGCGCTCACAGATCAAAAAGGCGAATATACGATTACCGGTTTGACCATTGTCAGTAACGCTGAAGTATTAACAAAAGGATATCGCGTTGAAATTTTTGATGATAATTACCCCTATCAGGCTTATCCCCAAAAAAGCAACGCGGACGATGCCACACGTATTACAGCCAACAAGAATCAAGGGATTGATTTTATATTGAAGAAAAGCGCCAACATATCCGGGCGCGTATTCGATAAATACAATAATCCGGTTCCAAATGTGCAATTAACTGCCTATTCCAAAGCCTATCCTGCCAGCAAACAGGGCATGACAACTACCAATGCCAATGGATTGTATACACTCACCAATCTGCCCTTTGCCACAGATTATATTGTGGCAGCGTTTTCCGACTATTTCCCCGCACAGTATTACAATCTGAAACCTGAGGATGAAATGGATCAGGCAGAAGCTGTCAGTCTGGCGTATGGTGATGTTTCTGACATTGATTTTGTTTTAGATGAAGGCGCAATTATCAAAGGTTTTGTAAAAATCAGTGATGCGGGCGAAACGCGAGATGCTCAAAATATCTGGGTAGATATTCATTCTCAATCCCAGCCCGACAGCGGGGGGCAGGTGAAAACAAATTCTGTTGGCTATTACGAAATGACCGGCCTGGATGACACCATTACTGACTATGTCATTCAAGTCAAACTATCTGGTTATCAGCCCGCATATTATCATCCAACAGAACCAAATACGACAGTATATCTGTGGAGTGATGCTGAAGGTGTGGCACCATCAATAGATACAGATCGAAATATCCTCATTGTCAAAGGCTTTTCCATAAATGGGCTGGTAACGTTTCAAGGGGAACCCGTCAAAGGACTTCAGGTCATTGCCTATTCAGATAGCGGGGGCAATGGCAGTGCCATTTCTACTCAAAACGATTCAGAAAACTATGCCATTAATGGACTCTCCAATGGCACTTACACAGTGTTTATTGTATCTGACCAGTATGCGGATGCGACACTGGAAAATATCATAATCAATGGTGCAAATATCGATCATATTGATATCAGCCTGGCATTACCAGAGCGTAAGATTCAAGGCACTGTGTATCAGTTGGGTGACGAAAAATCATTGAAATTGCTGGTATTCTCCATTGATGGTGACGATTCAAAAATAATTGAACTTGTGGGTGATGGCAGTCCAATGCCTTACACCATAAACGCTTTAAAACCATATTCTGATTATAAAATGCAGTTGTATTCCAATGATTATCCAGACCAGATTTATAACAATCAGACCAGCATTAATGATGCGGATATGATTGACCTTGCCACAACCAATGCAACAGGCATTGATATTACACTGAATGCAGATGTTTCCATAATTACAGGAGCGGTCGAATTCCCAGGTACAGCAAGTCTCGGAGATACAGCATGGGTCGATGTACAATCAGACTCAACCGGTTCGCAGGGTGCTGCGGAGGTGAAAAAGCTTATTGATACCACAGCGAAGGTTGCTGATACCTATACCATTACCGGACTGCCAAAAGCGACTGATTTTCTGGTTCATGTGTGGTCTGACAAATACCTTACACAGTATTACGAAAACGCAGATAATGAAGATGATGCCACGCGCATTGATACCACTGGTGCTTACGAGAAAGGGGGCATCAACTTTACACTGGACCCGGGTGCCACCATTTATGGAAAAATCGTTGATGAGTACAAGGATGGCTTAAGCAATATTTATGTGGAAGCATCCTCTGACAGCACCAGTTCCATTCGCGGGACAATGAGTACATTTGATGGCAACTTTTCTGTCAAAGGCTTGAAAACAGCAGGCGATTACAAATTAAAAGCAGTCAAACAAGGCGTTGACTTGCCATTCTTCTACAATGAAGACCAGACCGTGCGGGATCGCAGCCTTGCCACAAGTCTCAGCACTTTGGCTGGAAATCCACCTTCAATCGAAATGATTTTAAGCGAAGGTCTCAGCATTGCCGGGACAATTCGGGATGCCTTACGCAATCCCATTCTTAATGAAAAGATTTGGATCAATATCAGCTCTGACAGCAGACAAATTGATGTTGGCGACTATATTAACAAAGATGGTTCGTATCAGATCAGCGGTTTGCCATCAGGCCAGGATTATCAGGTTGATGCGCAACCGCCATCAACCTCATCCTATTTGCCGGCAACAAAAAGTAATATTGAAAGCGGGCAAAGTAATGTGGACCTGTATTTAAGCACAGGCAGTAAAATTACCGGATATGTTCGCACAAACACCGATGAGGCACTTCGCAATGTCAGGGTGAATATATCCTCAGTATCTCAGGCATTGGGCAAATGGGTAAAAACAAAAGCGGATGGGTATTATGAAATCAAGGGGCTG
>Ga0272440_1003573_pt1 | contig 11532 bp, 6 predicted proteins | sample SSMMMBAug17_FD_192440 | JGI IMG/M metagenome (GOLD analysis project Ga0272440, IMG submission 192440) | Marine sediment archaeal communities from Little Sippewissett salt marsh, Falmouth, MA, United States - SSM-MMB-Aug17 | ecosystem: Environmental > Aquatic > Marine > Wetlands > Sediment ... | reverse complement strand
CCTTTCAGGGCTAAACCTTGTTAATTCTTTTCCCAGGGCGTTGCCCTGGGCTGGTATGTAAAGCCCTTTCAGCCCTTTCAGGGCTAAAAATGGCACTAATCTTATTCAATTAAGTGCAACTTTTTTTGTGTTGCACCCAATATCACCCAATAGCCTTAATATAAGACGTAAGATTTTTACCTCTACTGGTTAATTTCATTTTTTTTCTTATTCTTTTCCGATGTGTATTGACTGTATCAGTGGATATACTTAAAATATCAGCAATTTCTTTTGTAACAAAATTTTGTTTCAACAGAAAAACAATCTGCTTTTCTGATGCTGTCAGCCGATATTTTTCAATTTTTACAATAAATGAATCTGAAATACTTTTCATTTCAGTGCCAATCTTGTTGACAACTTTTTTTCTGAGATTCGCAGGTAGATTTTTTTCTTTCAATAAATTGAGTTGCGGCTGAATGAATTCTGAATAGAACTTGTATTGCCTCTCATTTAACGTCTTTAAGTCTTGATTGATTAATTGGGAGGCATTTTTTTGCATTGAACCAGCTGAGTTTTCTTCAACAAATCCTTTCTTAACAACACTTTCATTTATTTCAAAGGCCTTGATTATGCGTTGATTCTCAACAAATAAGGCAAATTGTGAAAACACAACTTTTAAAATTTTTGTTGATTTTATAGAGAATAAATTGGGAATACTTCGATTTTCAAGATATACAATAGCACACAATTGATCATTCACAATTAATGGCATACATAATAATGATTTAATGCAATTTTGTTTAATATACTGATCATACATGAACTTATTGTCTGAAGCATCTGGTGTGACCAGCATTTCTTTAGAGTGCCTGACATAATTAATTATTGATATGGGATAGTTTTTGTTATTATTTATTGATTTATTTCCATTTATTTCAATTGATTCAACAGGTTTCACCATATTATTTTGTCTGGTAAATAATAATCCTTTTTGCGCGCCGGAAATTTTGACCATGAATTTTAATGCATCATAAAAAGGTCGGTCTGAATCTGTTTTCTGATTCATAATGAGAATGGCTTCGTTAACTGTTTTAAAATCTGTCACGTCAAAAAATTCCCATGTCGCTGTATTGGTTGCGGCGGGTGGGATATGTTGCGTCAATTGTGGGTAACGACGTTTAATACATTGAACGATTCCACGCGCACCCCATTCCCTATATAATTTGAGAGCGGCTTCTCTGTAGAGTGCAGCAGTATTTGTTTTTCCTTGAGATACAAAAAATTCAGAAGCCAATTCATGGGCAAGTGCTTCATCATGTATCAGTTTTTTTTGCCGGGCGTCCAATATTGACTTCTCAAAATAATCGATGGCCAGGTTGATTTCACCTTTTCTGGATGCTTCCAGTGCTTTCATCAGATAATATTTATTGTCCAATAATCCTGGAAGTTTATTAAAATAAATTTCCATTAATTCAAGACATTTAGATGCTTCAACAAAATAATTTTTCTGTTCCTCAGTCAAGGAAAGATACGCTAACGCACCATAATATGCAAGCCATGATGTAATATGTGATGAACATGAAATTGTGTGTACGAATTTAATTGCCTGACCAGCATAATGACAGGCCGCAGTGTATTCTTGATGAAAGCAATGTTGAATTAATTTCAATATGAGTTCTTGATAGCCTATATTCGACAAATTATCGATTGGGTGCGATTGCTCTGGAGGACTTGAAGTGCGAACGAAACTCTTTAACATGAATAACATTTGTTGTACGATATATAACATTTCTTCATTTCCAAACATTTTCAAGCTGGAGATAATATTTTTGCATAGATTGATGGCATCACTAAGTTGTGTCCCTGATGAAAATAAAAACATGGCCTGGTTATAATAACAATAAGAGGCCATCTCGTTGTCTCCAACGTCTAAAGCTGCCTGTACACCTTCTTTCATTTTTTCTTTGCAGTGATATGTATTTTTTTGCCAGCAGGTAACAAAACCATAGCGAACTTTAATGACATATGAAAGAAACTGTTTGTTCATGTTTCGATGACACAGGTTTTCTGCAATTTCAGCAAGTTGAAATCCAAGTGAATAGTTATGATTATCCGGATGACATTGCACTGCGGCATATGTTGTAAGGGATGCGGGAGTTGTAATAAATTGGCCATATTGATAATACAAATGAATACTCAAGCATGGACAAACAGAAAGAATTTCAGGTTTTAAAAAATAAAAAAACGACATTAAACGGCACAGTACAATTGCAGCATACTGCATGGTTTCATTTGTCATAAAAGGCAGATTATTAAACAAATGATCAGGAGCTTTTTCTATGAGAAAGTCCGTTTCTTTAAGCAGTTGTTTTGCGTAATCGACAGTTAATTCTTTAGGAATATCAAGCCCTGCTGCTTTTAGAAAATTTAAACCCAAATTCAGTCCTTTTTCAAACTGACTTGACATAATATATACTTGCAATGCGAGGTCACAAAATCGTCCTTTGTTTTTCAAACACTCATTATTGTCAAACAGCATGTCAACATCGTGTTCTGCTTTTTTGAATTCAGCAAGAACGATAAACGCTTTTGCTCTGTTTTCGTATATTTTTTCAAGTAATTGCCTGTCCAAATCAAAAGAGATATCTTTGGCAATTGAGAGTGCCATTGATAAAGATAAAACCGCTGAATCATAGGCACCTTTATTCACTGCGTATATGCCTGCATCGATATTCAGACAGATCAGCTCTTTTTTTTCTTCGTATTGAATGGCAGGGAGAGCCTGGTGATAATGAAACAGAATGTCAAATTGTTTTTCTTGATCTCCTGTCTTTTTGAAATCATGGTACAGTTGCAATGCTATATCACGATGAATAGACTTTCGTTGATTCTCAGGAATAGAGGCATATATGGCTTGTTGAATTTGTTTATGCGAAAAATGGAAAGAATCATCATCAGAAAAAATAAGACCTTTATGAATGGGCTTCTCAAGCAATTTGTTCATTTCTAATAGGGATTGTTTCATAAAACTTGAAATAATGGATTTATCAACGCTATACCCTATGCAGGATGCAATTTCTAAAAGGATTCGAGAATGATTTGATATTTGCTGGTAGTGATTCAGGATGACTTCGACGAGGTTTTCTGCGATATCATAATGTTTGATTTGTTCTAAATTGACTTGCCATCCAGATAAATCCGGATCAAAATAAATTAATTTTTCAGAATAAAAGGTGTTAATCATCTGATGAACAAAGGAAACATGTCCATTGGTTTTGCTGTGTAGTAACTGGCTTAATTCATGACAACAATCTTTTGAAATATGAAATGAATTGTGCAAAAGCGCATAGATATCTGGTACCGATATATTTTCAGTATTTACCTGATGTATGAATAGATCGGATATGGTATCCCGTTCCAGTACATTCATTAATTTTTGACTCAATGGATCGTTCTGGCAGGAAACGAGTATCGTCAAATTTGATAAGGATCGACTGTTTAAAATCGTCATCAATAATTTTTGGGATGCCGGATCAATCCATTGGGCATCATCAAATATGATCACCAATTCTTTTTCTTGTGATATGGCTTTCAAGAACTTACAAAACATATGGTTAAATAAGTTATAATGCTCAATTTGACCGAAAATGAACGTTTGTTTTTGTTGACCGATAATCAATTCAAGATTTGGGATAAGATTGCTTAACACACTGCCATTGGAGCCTGTATACATCAGAATAAGGGATTTCATCTGATCAATTAGCTGATCTCCTTTTGCCAACCATTGGTTAATCAGTTCATTGATAGCAGATACCCACACATCATAAGGGACTGTTTGATTCTTCTTGTAGCAGTCTCCCCAAAGACAGAAACGTTTTGTTTTGATCACATCATTATGGATTTTTTTAAGCAGGCTTGTTTTTCCAGAACCTTCGTCACCATGAACAAAGATCAATTGTTTATTCTTGATCGGTTTTTGAATAACATTCGTTATCAATTCAATGTCTTTATTGCGACCATATAACTTTTTTGAAATATTCAAATGTCTGGCAACATCTTTTGTGGCAATGGGAAAAGGACGCATTGTATTTTGCGTGTTTTGACATTTCAAGAGATCGTATTTCAGTCCAGCATGACTTTGATAACGTTCTTCAGGATTTTTAGCCATTAATTTTAATACGATCCTGGAAAGGACTTCAGGAATGTCCGGATTGATTTCAGATGGAGAGGGTGGATTTTTCGCAATATGGTTGTATATGAATTCTTGATAATCACTTGAATGAAAAGGTTTTGAACCTGTTAATAGTTCAAAAATGGTTATACCCAGAGAATAAAAATCACTTCTGTAATCAATCGAACAATTCAATTTTCCTGTTTGTTCAGGAGATATATATGGCAACGATCCTGTGAACCTTTGTGGTTTTTGAAAAAAGTTATGTCTTTGCGTTTGAAAAATCGCAATTTCAAAATCAATAATTCTTAACTGCTGGGTTTCTGAATTCCATATCATGTTTGATGGATTGATATCCATATGAACAATGTTAGCATCATGAATATGTTGAATATTTTCTAACGCACAAATGATGATATTAAGGATGATATCAAGAGACAGGCTTTGCCTGCAAAAGATTTGATCCAAAGAAGTACCGCCAATATCTTCCATCACATAAGCAGCTTGTTTATATCCTAATTTCAGGTCAATCATTTGAATCAGATCAGGATTTTTCAATTGATTGACAATATGATAGCCATTTGAAAAAACCTGAATATCTTTTTCAGAAGGATGATTCAAATTTAATGATTTGATAATGACAGACTGCTTATTATCTTTGCAACTTGCTCTGTATATTCGACTTTTATGATTTTCATGAATGAGATTGAAATCTGTGTACTGGTCAGAAAATAATTTTTCCATGTCTATACCTCCATATTATATAGACACGAAAAATTTTCAATTCTTACATAAAAAAATTGATTTGGTTTGATGGCCAATTTTTGTATTTGATATTGTTAGCAGGTTGCCATTTTAATTATTCTTTTCCGATTATTAATCCACTGAAAGGCATCTTCAAAGGAGTTCATAGCATCATCCATGATTGTCATAAGCTGATAAAATGGGCAATTAGTGCCTCTTGATTTTTCACTTTCATCATATTGAAGTTGAAGTAAGGCCCAAAATTCAGGTGGCGTTTGAAAAATATCCGCTAATTTTAATGAAAGATCATAGGGGGGATAGACACAAAAAATGGAAAACAAAAAATAGAAAAGGGTTGATTGAGTAATTCAAAAGAAGATTATATTGGTTTACAAAGGATGGGATTTGATTTATTGTGATAAATATTCATAAGATAATAAATCAACCAAAATATCATATGAGATAAAACTTATACAGTTCAATTGAGGTAGAGATGGATGTTACGCAAACAACAGGCAATCGAGGGACTGATACTGCATTTTATAACCTGATGATCATTAGCGGAGAAGCCATTCTTAAACTGATGGGCGTTAAGAATCCTCAAAAATATCAAGCGAAATCAGTAGTATTAAAAGATAAACAACTGTTTCCAGATATACACGCCTGGCCAGTGATGAAAAGTGACAGAGGAATGATTTTCATTGAATTCCAGGGATATAAAGATTCAGTGATTCATTTTCGCCTTGCATCAAAAATTACAATGGCTTGTGCACATGAATCATACTCTGGTCCGGTATACATGGGTATTATATTTACTGAAGAAAAATTCCAGCAAGCTGCAATTGATTTAAAACTGTTCAGTCCTGATAAAAAAAATTGGATAACTGCTCAATTTACTCAGATTGTATTGGAAAAATATACTGAAAATGAACTGCTTCAAATTGATCCGCGTTTAATTATTCTTGCACCTTTTACAGTTGCAAAGCGAATAAAAAAATCAAAAAAAATAGCTTTAGGACACGAATGGGGACAAAAGCTCAGAAAAATATTTCCAGCATCAGAACATAATAGCGCCCTGGATGTCATGGCACTCTTTATTTTAAATCGATTTAGAACCTTAACAATAGAAGAGGTAAACATTATGCTAAATTTTGATATTACACAAACAGTTGTTGGTAAACAGTTAAAACAAAAATATTTGGAAGAAGGAATTCAAAAAGGCATAAAGCAAGGCGTTAAGCAAGGCGTTAAGCAAGGCGTTAAGCAAGGCGTTAAGCAAGGACTTGAACAAGGCAAAAAAGATGGTCAATTTATCGTTGCAATAAATTTATTGAATAAAGGCTTTGATCTTGAAATAGTTCAAGAAATGACTGAATTGGATGATAACGATCTAAAACAGCTGGTTTCATTTATTGCAAATCAATAATGGAAATATTGAAATTAAAGTTGATATCATCTTTCGTAGAGACGCACGACTGTGCGTCTCCGGGAGAAAAAAGGTCTATCAATTTTATGATTTTAGCATATTAAATTCTGCCCTGGCGTTATTTCAGATGTCTTTTTAGTTGACAACCATATTTTCTGCCTCTAAAATGGAAACGCATTCTCCAAAAAGGAAGGAAATATGGAAATAATATCTCGATTTTTCCAGACATCAAGACAAAGTTTTTTTCTTTTCGGTCCAAGAGGGACTGGTAAATCAACCTGGATAAAGGAGCATTATGGCAATAATGCAATAATTATTGATTTGCTGAATCCCAAAATATTTCGTCATTTTTCGGCAAAACCGGAAAGACTGATTGAAAGTATTGATGCAAAATCAAAAATCAAAACAATTGTTATTGATGAAATTCAAAAAGCGCCATCACTATTAGATGTTGTCCATGAGGTGCTTGAAACAAAGCAAGACCACACATTTATCTTAACAGGATCAAGTGCCAGAAAACTTAAACGTTCAGGTGTTGATTTGTTGGCTGGCAGGGCTTTGATAAAATCGATGCATCCTTTTATGGCATCTGAATTAAAAGCCGCTTTTTCTTTGGATAAAGCTCTTGAAATCGGTATGTTACCATTGATTTTGTATGCAAAAGAACCCTATGAAACCATTCAATCATATGCTGATATATATGTAAGAGAAGAAGTTCAGATGGAAAGTCTGGTTCGTAATGTGGGGTCTTTTACCCGATTTTTAGAATCAGTCAGTTTTTCGCATGCAAGTATATTGAATATTGCCGATATTGCCAGAGATTGCCAGGTGGGACGAAAAACAGTTGAAGGATATATTTCAATTTTGGAAGATTTACTGCTTTCATTTTGCCTACCTGTTTTTACCAGACGTGCAAAAAGGAGGCTGTCATCACATCCAAAATTTTATTTCTTTGATGCTGGTGTATTCAGGAGCCTGAGACCTCAAGGCCCGCTTGATTCTCCTCAAGAAATCGATGGTGCAGCACTGGAAGGATTAATCATTCAACATTTAAGGGCTTGGAATGCATATCGCGGTGAAACCAACAAGCTCTTTTTCTGGAGAACAAAGTCAGGTAATGAAGTAGATATTGTAATATATGGGAAAGATACATTTTGTGCCATTGAAATAAAAAATACATCACAAGTCAAACCGAAAATGCTGAATGGTTTACTTGCGTTTGTAGAGGATTATCCTGAAGCAAAGGCATGCCTTTTATACAGAGGGGATTTTACAATGAAAACTAAAAATATATTATGCATGCCTTGCTCTGATTTTCTATTGAAACTTCATCCTGACAGGCCTATACCAATTGACGATTATTGACGATTAGGTGGCTAATGTAATATTGGATTTATTTTTATAGGCATCTCATCATAGAAATCCAGCAATTCAAATATTATTGAGTCGGCAGCAACATATTTGATGTTGTCCGGTGATCTGCCAATCACGTTGTAGCTTCAACCGGCTCAGTATTTGATTCAACTCCTGCGAACGTATTATAGTAGCCCAACAGCACAAAATTGACTCAATAATTTTTGAATCAATGGAATAACATCTTTTAAATCAAGTTTCTTATCTTTATTAATATCAAGTAAAACATATTAATAATCTATACATTTTAACATATATATCGCATCATTAAGATCAATTTTATCCACAATAGAACCTTCTATATCAGCAGAAAAGCCTGATATCACTTGCAGACTTTTGATTGCATCAAATAGTCTAATTTTTTCCATTGTCATATCAAGCCGGGTTGAAACCAATCTTGCAACATTCAGATTGGTGGTATTATTCAAATAACACAAAGAAGATGACATGAATGTAATAGACGTTTGCCCCGGCTGATGGTTAAAAGCGTAAATACCTTTCTTATCACTAATGCCAGAACCTTTCGTTGTTTTTACATGAACTCCTTTTACGACGTTACCATCAGTATCTGTGATAACGCCACATATATTGCCTTCAAGATCTCCTTCTGGATATCCAACCCTGAGATCATATCCGGTATTAGACTATCAGGGCTGTGGTCAAACCGGAAAAAATCTGGCGCAACCCAATACCCTTCTATCACCAGCAAAGCCAGAATCCTATATTCCAGAACCCGTCCTGTGCCATGCTGTGAAAGTTGCGCTCACTCTTGGACATTTTTCCATTCAGCGTTGTGCTTTAGCTTTACGCGGACAGTAAGCCGGATTCGACATTATTTTGACCAATTTTTCGAGAATGCACACGTTGATTAATGAAGATTCCGACAAATCCATTGAAAAAAGAGATCAACACTATCGGGACATAATTGTGTCCCCTTTATATCATTTATGATTTCAAAGGCTTGATCTTTTGACATGCCACGACGATACGGTCTATCACTGGTTAATGCATGATAAGTATCTGCAACGGCAGTAATGCGCGCCCATAATGGGATTTTTCCCCCTTTTAATCTAAGCGGATAACCATTTCCATCAAATCGTTCATGATGATGATACACAATATCCAATGCTTCTGATAGACTGGGGATGGATTTTAAAATATTTCGACCAATATCAGGATGTTGCTTTATTTGATCGTATTCATCCAATGTCAATCGACCGGGTTTAAGCAAAACAGAATCGCGAACACCAATTTTTCCAATATCATGCAGTTGTCCTCCAATATTTGCAATTTCCAGATCGTAATCGCTGACACCAGTTAATTTAATCATGCCAGTAATAATTTGCGAAACAGCTTCTGAATGACCGGATGTATAAGCATCTCGAGCTTCGAGTGCTGATATTAAACTGGTAATACTGGCCAGCATTCCTTTTCGTTCAGCATCCAACCGTTCTTTTTCTTTCATCAATAGCAAAAAATGATCAGATAAAATTTTTTCAACCAAAAAAACAAGTTGATCAATATTAAAAGGTTTAACAATATATGCAGAAGCCCCCATATCAAGCATTCGTTTCATTTGCCCGCGTTCACTGCTGGTGCTCATGACAACAAATGGAGAAGTACTTAGTGATACATCAGATTTAACAGCACGGCAGAATTCAAATCCATCCATAACAGGCATAGCAATATCACATAAAATTAAATCAGGCTTTTCTATGCTGATCATATGCAACGCATCTTTTCCATTAGCTGCAGTGATGACACGAAAACCAGCTTGTGAGAGTCCTTCTTCAACTATTGATCGAATAATATTGGAATCATCCACAACCAGAAGTAATTGACTTTTTCTAATGTCTGTTTTTAACAAAACATCTTTAACTGAAGAACATAGGCGATTTTGTACGTCTGATTTTGATATGTAAACCGATGCCCCTGCTTGAAATCCCTTGTCGATATCATCATCTGAATCCAGAGAACTGACCATTATCACTGGAATACTTCGCGTAGAAGGATTTTTTTTCAAATGATGACATAATTCAATACCATTCATTTCTGGCATATCAATATCAGTAATAATCAGATCATATTTATTTTCTGATATCAATGTTAAGGCAACCAATCCATCAGAAGCCTCACTTATCGACATATTTAAAGGGGTGAGTACTTTTTTCAAGTATTTGCGTATCATTGAACTGTCTTCAACAAGAAGAATATGAGATGAATTTTTAGCTTCCATGAAATATTCCTGAAAGGTTCATTAATAAAATTTTCGAATAAAAATGAATATTAATGTATATTTTGCTAAAATATATCAAATAAAAATAAACTGTTAAAGCAATAAATGTGCCAACAATCAAACAAATTCAATATCATCAGAGCCACAAAAACAATATCCACTTTGATTGGTTTTTTTGACCTGATACATGGCTTTATCTGCCTTATTCAACAAATCATTTTCATCTTTTCCATCAATTGGATAAAAACTGATCCCAACGCTTGCCCCTATTTGAAAAGAATTGTCTTTAACATTGATAGATTCTTTTATGCTCTGAATAATTTTTTCTGCAATTGGGTTTACGCTATTTTCTATTTGAATATCCTGAAGAATAATGCCAAATTCATCACCGCCCAATCTTGCGGCTGTATCTGTTTCTCGGACAGAATTTTTTAAACGAGAACCAACAACTTGCAAAACGTGATCCCCCATTTCATGCCCATAATTATCATTAATTCCTTTGAACTTGTTCAAATCAATGAACAAAAGTCCTACTTTAGAGTCATAGCGGTGAGCCCTTGAGAATGCTTGTGACAGACGATCAAAGAATAAGCGGCGGTTGGGTAAATCTGTTAAACTATCATATAATGCTAAATACTTTATTTTATTTTCTGCTTTTTTTCGTTCAATTGCATATTTTATTGAGCGAGATAATAGTGCAGATGTAATATTTCCTTTTAATAAATAATCCTGTGCCCCATTATTGACAGCTAATAAAGCAGCATTCTCATCATCAAGAGCTGTATTTACGATAATTGGGACATCGAGCATCTGAGCGTATAATGTATCAAATGTTTTTATCCCCTGACTGTCAGGTAAATAAAGGTCTAATAGAACGACATCCGGTTGTTCATTTTGCAAGAAACTGATGCCATCTTTCAATGTCTTAACTGTTTCTAATTGATAAAGCGTTTTTTTTCTTTTGTTCAACATTTCAGTAATGAGCAAAACATCAATAGGGTTGTCTTCAATGAGCAAAACATGCATTGAGCTTTCAGACATAAACCAGAATTCCTTTCATTTCACTTTAATACACGACTAAGTTCTGAATAGAGTTTTTCATAAGTTTCATCAAGTGTATTTATTTTACTGGCCGCAAGTTCATAGTTGGTAATTTTTCCAGCCTGTTCAATATCAAACGCGACCTGTTTCAGTTCCATAGCACGAATGTTATAAGCTGACCCTTTAATGGTATGAGCATACAATGTTATTCGCTCGGCATTTCTTTCACGTATTGCTTGTTTGATTTGGGTAATTTGCCGGGGAACCTCTTCAATAAAAAGCTGGATTAATTGCTTAAACAACTCCATATCACCATCAATTCGATCCAGAATAGCTTTTTTATCATAATACCGTGAAGGAATACTACTTCGATTTTGTTTTGAAGATTTTCTGGAAGGCTTTTTCCTTTTTCCCAAAAATTGTTCGACTTTAGCTTTTAAATCTTCAGGTTTAAATGGTTTAGCAATATAATCATTCATACCAGAAGACAAGCATCTTTGACGATCCTGAGTCATGGCATTG
>Ga0272440_1003572_pt1 | contig 11536 bp, 18 predicted proteins | sample SSMMMBAug17_FD_192440 | JGI IMG/M metagenome (GOLD analysis project Ga0272440, IMG submission 192440) | Marine sediment archaeal communities from Little Sippewissett salt marsh, Falmouth, MA, United States - SSM-MMB-Aug17 | ecosystem: Environmental > Aquatic > Marine > Wetlands > Sediment ... | reverse complement strand
ATATTCATAATAATTCTAACTATATGTGCAATAACAATATTTTACGGTTACGAGTTGAAAAATGCTCGCAATCAAGAAGTATTGCAGGGTGAGTGGGAGATAGTTGAACTAGCTTTTGACTCAGCATATAGAGAAGCACTTGATATGAATACTAGTGCTATAGTTAGAATGGAAGAATCAATTAGCAGATTTTATTTTTACGACAAAGATGCGTTAGAAGAAGATTTAAAAACAATACATGAAGTTAATGATTTAACAAACATATTTTATGAGACTTCCATACAAGGCAAGTATTTGCTCGATATCGTGAATGATAACAACGACCCATTCATAATGAGCAGAGAAATGATAGTTTTAGATGCTTCAGCTAACTGTTCTGCCAATATTGGTTCTAGTCGTAGTTTTGACACTGAAATTAATCAAGCAGGTGGAGATGGTCACTTTAATAAAGTATTAGCACAAAAAGCTATTGACGATATCGTTGATGGAAATAAGAAGTTTGCAATTTGGAATTTCTTGACCGTAGACGAAACATTACCTTGGTATGAAGAAATAAGAGATTTAGAATATGTAGATATGACTACACTAAAAGAATTATTCTTTAAATACGAAGGCGACCCAAGAATTTTAGAGACGTTTGAAGTCTTAGTTCCTAGCTATATTTATAGAGATGAAGATTTAATAGGCAACAAAACAGTAACCATCAACGGTTTCAGAAATGAAAGCTATCAGTTAATATTGGTTCAAGGTTTTAATATTTGTGATGTATTAGAAAAATTAAATTACGCTCAATTATTAGACAAAAATCATACTGAATTAAATCAATTTAACTCTATGATTAACATGGGTATCGTTGGATTAATCGGCTTTATAATGATTACATTCGCAGTCGTAGGAGAAAAATCAAACAAAGAGAATGGAAAATAGACAGGAGGTATAGATATGCACACAGAAATGAACGAGATATTGCAATATTTATACGTCTTGGTAATTACTTTTGTTGGTGGAGTTATAAGTGATTATATACAAAGCTTAAAAGGAAATGTTAAAATATATTATAAAAGGACTTTGTTAATGAGTGTAATTATAGCTTTTGGTTTATATGGTTTACAACCTAGACTTATACCAATCATAGGAGAGGGTTTATATCCTTTCCTATGTACAATATGCGGTTGGAATAATATATTATTTGAATCTTTGTTTAATAAGTTAGGTGTTAAATTTATTAAAAAAGCAGAACAAGAAATTGATAAAAAAATGGATATTGAAGAACCAGAACATAATCCAAACAAGGGTAGACGCAAGTATGATTAAGTTTGAAGAAGGTGATAAATATGAATATAAAGACCGATTTAATACCATTAAATACACTCAAACGGAGTGGGAAATTAATTGATGTTGGATTTGTAGTTGCACATGACACTGGAAACCCTTATAGCATATCACAGCAAAACGTAAATTTTTTTAAAAATACAGCGAATAAATCGTATGCGTCTGCACATATTTTTGTTGACGATTCCGATATAATAATGTGTATCCCTGCGTTTGAGAATGCAGAACAAGCATTTCATGTAGTATATAATTCATCAATTGATAACGAAATTTTCGGTGATGATGCTAATGATATAGCTATTGGGGTTGAATTGTGCTATTTTCCTAAAGATAGAAATAGAACTCTTAAAGCTTACAATAACTATGTAAACGTAATCGTTGATTTAATGATTTTCCATAATCTACCGTATGATAAATTAACTTCTCATGAGATTTTACAACCAGAAAACAGAACAGACCCAAATAATGCATTGTTTTATATTGACAAAAACTTTGATGATTTAAAGAAAGATGTTGAGGTTGAATATATGAATAGAAAAACAAATGTGGATTTAACATGGGAAGAAATATTACAAGAAGCCTTGGATTCACCAGAGAAAATGATTAATGCTATTAACGCAATCGTTGCGATGACTAAACAACAGTCCGACCTAGGTGATATAGAACAGTTGAAATGGTTAAAAGAAGTATTTCCTAAAATATATAAACTAGGGGTGGAACAAGGTAAATTATTAAAGTAAGTGAGGTGTTAGTGTGACAGAATTTGATAAACTAGTTAGAAAAACATTTGAACTTATTGACGAGCACATAAAGAAAAATAATAAAGGGTTGTTTTCTACATATACAACGCCAGACTATTGGTGTGGTAGACTATACGAAAGCGAAGAATTTAAGCGAGATTTTAAAAAATTATTAAAAGAATTCTATTTGAAAGGTTAGGTATGAATTATGGGACAAGAATTTTTAACATGGACTGATTTAGGGACTTATGCAATTTTTATAACTATTACTTTTTTGTGTGTAGAGTTCACAAAAGAGCTGAAGTTTATTAAAAATATTCCAACAACTTATTGGAGTGCTTTTGTTTCTTTTATATTATTAAATTTAGTACACGCACACGCAGGAACATGGGAAGCGTGGGATTTAGTATTATACGCTCTTAATGCGATTTTAATTTCATTAGGTGCAAATGGTGCTTCAACAATCAACACAAGGGGAAAGTAGAGGTGTATATGTATGGAAATGAATCAAATTTTAGAAGTTTCTATAGTTTTAGCTTTAATAATTGGGGTTTTTATTGGGGGTATGAAGATAAAACCTATCATTCAAAAGCATTTAGATATTAGCAGAACAGTTAAATTAATGACCGAATTAAATAAAATGGCGTTGATTTTCGGTAATGATGAACAAGATATTATTACAAATATAGTTTTTGATATATTTAATGAAACACTTAGATTCTTAGAAAAAGAAGAAAATAAAATTAGTGACGCAAAAAAATATATCTATGGCAGATTCAACGATTTCGATATTAAATTGACAACCGAGCAAAAAGACGCTGTTGATTTGGCTTTATATCTAATCAGCGAATATGTATATAAGTAATTAGGTTCTGTGGCGGTCAAATGTCACAGGATTTCTACAGTGGGTGGGAAGTAGCTACCTAAATGTGCGAATCCTTACGTTCGTAACAGCCCACATAATTTATTAACCTGTAAGGAGGAAAGAAAATGAGAAATATTTTTACAAAAGAACAAGTAGATAAAATTGAAGTAGGTAAAATATATACTTCGTGGAAACAATTATGTGAGGAAGCTGGAATACCTTATAAAAAAGGTGGAAAAAATCAAGAATATCAAAAATTAGAATTATTTAGATTTTTTGATTATGAAAAACAAGGGAGGAAATATATAATGTTAGCAAAAAGAGAAATCCCTTTATTAAAAATGGCTAGTACAAAATCGCCATATAGGAAAATATTACAATTACTTATATTGGATTTAATATCAAATTGTAAAGATGAAAAACTATCTTTAACACAGGATAATTTGTTTATACTTTTATCTATGGTAAATGAAGACTTTAAACTGTATAGGAAAGATATTAATAAAGATAAATTATCAAAGGAATTAGATATTAAAAAAGTAACGATAGACATTTTTTATAATAGACATTCTAGTAGATTTAGAGATATAATTACTGGAACATTAAATAGTTTAAAAAATCAATTCTTAATAGACTGGGACTTAAAAACAAGGATGGCTTTTGCAGATGGTTCAAATGAGGTCATGAATGATATTGAAAAGAAAATATTATTGAGTTGCAAATCTGATATAGCAGAGATACTTGGAATACAATCAGAACAAGATGCTTATATAAATGGTAGATATTTAGAATTTATGCAACAAGTAGTATTAGAATATAATTCTAGAATGGACTCTGATGTAAAGTTTTTTTACACAACGTATGACATAATATATAATACAAATAAAAATTTTATAGACAAGAAAAAAAGAAAAATACACGATGAATTAGAAGAAGATTATAAAATAATACTACAAAAAGAACTAAATGGTGAGATAGTAAAAAGTACAATTGAAAACGTGAAAAACAGAACTACAAACATGCTTTATATAGACAATGAAATAAAATTAACAGAAAGGTTAATAAAATTATAAACGGTTACAACTGCCACTTTATATATAATATATCTAAGGGATAAAATAACCGTTTATTTATTAATACTATACTTTCCATTCAAACGCCATTCGGGCTTTTAAAAACATTTGCTTCGCATTATATATTATACCAACTATTTTGACGCCTTCGAGGATAAAAGTAGGAACGGGAACTGAATGAAGTGAAGTGACCCAATTCTTTTAATTAATTAGAGAGTACTAGGATTAATTTCCTCTGTACTCTCTTTTTTTGTTTATCTAATAACATTTATTTCAAAATTTTCAATCCTATCAAGAATTTTACCTAAATCATTCCAACTTCTTGCGGTCATAGATTTGTCTGTAAATTTTATGTTCCACTCTTCTTTATCCCAATTCTTGCCTTTTGATAGTTTACCGCAAATACTATACGATGGCATATGGTGCTTCCATTTATCGTCGTCGTCGCAAACCAGATTTGTGTAACAATCATCAAATAAAATACTAAAGCCATCATCTTGTGGAATCGACATGTCTACTTGATTCTTTTTCATTTTAATTTCTTCTGCTCCAGCTAAAATCCAACCATCAAAATATTCACCTAAGTCCGATTGTTCTAGCCAAAGAATTTTGTGACCTAAATTTTTCATACTTCCTTTTGAGTATAGAATAATTTCGTATCCCCTTTCTTTTAACATACATAAACCTTCCTCAACGCCATCGTGAATTTGTAGGTTTTTAAAAAAATCATATCTTGAAAAAATTGTATCTACTAAGTGAGTCGGAATATTGCAATCCCAAGTTATCACATCTTCAGCTTTTATAATTGGTTTATCTAATGGTCTGTAGTATAAATTATATAAATTAACTAACCTTTCTTTGGATTTTGAAATTATTCCGTCAAAATCACAGTAAAAAACTTTTTTCATCATTCGTCTCCTCTCATTTTAAAATCGAACTTATGTTCGTACAGTATCCTATTCAACCTTTCCTTATCGCCATCGTCGTACTTCCTAGCTTTTTTAATATTTGGGGTAGCACATATCATACCAACAGTAATGTCGGTTACATATGCGTTACTCCATTTTTTTTCGGTTTTATAGTTCATTATTTCTACAATCATAACATTCTCTTTTCTGTAATCTTAGAAAGTATCTCATAGAAAGCCGATTCTAAGTCGTAATTTTCAACTATGTAATCAACCTCTTTTTCTACTAACTGCACAGGGAACTGTTTCTTATCGTCTTCGTACCTACGATTCCATTCAATCTCACAGAAGTTTTTATCTCTTTTTTGTGCTCGCTCTTTCCTTGTTTTTTCATCTACATCAATAAAGAATGAAGTAATTCTATTTCCAAATTTCTTTTTAAATTCTTTAAGACCAAGCAGGTCTAAAACTACAACATACCTTTTATCGTCTTCGATTTCGTCTTCGGTAACTCCATAGTGCCAGATATCATTTACACCGTTTACTTTTGTGACATACTTTCTGTGTTCAATAAGTTTGTTAGTATTAACTAACGTATTAAAATATTCTTCAGTTACAAAATGATATGGATTGCCTTGTGATTCTCCCACTCTTTTTGGTCTTGTCGTAGTTGAAATTACGAAATTGTAACCATATTCTTCATTCAGTTTTTTAGCTAACTCATCCTTGCCTGCTCCGCTGAAACCACATAGAACTGCAATCTGAGAATCTGATTTATTAATTTTTTCTTTTATTCCTACACAATTATCGCATAGAATTACTATTCCATCTTCCATATATCCTCTAGCTAATTTCTCTTCGGCTTCGTTGAAATCTAGCTCATTACCACATGCATTACATTTAATCATATTTCCTCCTTTTCTGCACTAATTCCACATCTGCTAAAATATCAAACCACAAAATACCTTTATCTATTTCTGCTAAGTCATCCCATCTAGCTGTAATTAACCTGCCATGAATCTCACCTAAATGAAAAACGCTACCTAGATTGTTCGTATACAATTCAGCGAACTCCTGTTCGGTTTCTACCTTTGGATAATAAGCTATTGTATGACCGCTTAACGCTATCTTTTTAATCACCTGTTCCTCTGTTAATTGTAGCATTTAATCACCTATCCCTGTAAGTTCCTTAAAATACGGTAAATCTAAAATCCAATTACAAATTAAACGCCATTCTTTAAGTTTATGATTCTTTCTTTGTAGATAAATATTTAATAACTCTGAATAATTAAAATCATATGTTCTTAACTGCAAAAATCCTTCTGGTAATTTCTTTTTTATTTGACTTCTAATCTCATTTCTTTTCTCGGTGTCTTCCTTATTAAGCGAATTAAAAATATCAATTAAATGATTGATTTCTCCCAATGTGTTGTCTGAAACATCACCATCTTGAAAATCATCAGTTCTTAAATATCTTTTATGTACGGTATGCATAGTTGAGCAACTTATATGTGTATTAAATTTATACGTATCCATTTCTGAGTGAATATATCTTGGCAAAGTCATATCAACCCATACATGAACCATGCGTAAATGTTTACAATGTTCTGAACCTGCATTTGTTAATTTCTGTGATAATTGCCTATCTTTTTCACCAAGTATTACTCCGTTTTCAGTATTTTGTGTGTCATTTCTATTCCAACTATTTAAAGGATTTCTCATAGCTTGAATTGCTGGGTAAAATCCTGCTGTTTCTAATGTTAATATATTCATAGCATCTTCCTTTCTAGTTATTATAGACATTTAGTATTTCACACATTTTTGTCATAACTTCTTTTATTTGGTCTTCTGTCAAAGCAATGCAATGCTCTTCTGTTTTTTCAATTCCATCTTCTTCATATTTTTTAACTATTGAAATATATACAGGTTGTAAATTCAATATATCACAATTATCTTGCACAACTATGGATAAACTATCTCCGTACTCGATATCGTTTAAATGCAATGGTTTAGGTGTTTTCATAATTTCATCTCCTTTACTATTTCACTTAATCTTTTAGTTCCGTTTTCAATTTCTGTGATTTCTGAAATCACTCTTTCGCTCGTTTTAACAACAATTTCACACTCGACATCGTTAATATTTCTTATGTATGCTTCGTTTATCTGTTCCATTATTCCTCCTTCTTAGTAAAATAATTTGATACGACAGATTTTATATCTACGAATAGTTTATCATGTTCACTATTGACATCTAAATCCTCAGCCATGCCAATAATTTCAAGTAAACCTTTTTCGAATGACACTTTGTCCATCGGTCTGTTGTTTTCCGATTGAATATTTACGGAAATATCTATTTCTTTCTCATTCATTATAACACACCTTTCTAGCTTTGTCAATAGTTTTTTCATTGAATATCCCAATAGTATTTAGCACTATACATAGCCTAAAATCGCCTTTAATTTTTGTAGGTAAGATACTATCAAAAGTTAATTGGGATTGATATTTGACCATATATAGTACTTATTTACTAGGGAATACTACTTATTTCCTGTACTCCCATGTCCACCACGATTTTCGTTTTCAAGTGTTTCAACTTCAATAAATTCAACCTGTGGCATTTTTTTATTGATTCTGAACTGACATATTCTGTCGCCTTCGTCAATTTTTCCTGCTTTTAATGAGAATACAGGCATAAACCATTGGTCATCATTTCCACAATATGATTCATCTACAACACCAAATGAATTTGTTTGGATAACTCCATATTTTTTAAACGTGCTTGAACGTGGAACTATATTTGCTTCGTAACCGTTTGGAAGCTCCATAGCTATTCCGAGTGGGATTAACATAAATTCACCGAAGTCGTATTCAAATGATTCGCTTGCTCTTAAATCAATCCAATCACCAACTTCTAGTTTATTTATTTTTTCTAAGTTTTTATTAAAGTATTTAATCTTAATCTTCTGCATTGGTTTCTCCTTTTTCTATCCATATTTTTTCATACCTGCCACAGTGACACTCGCCTTCGTGATTCTGCTCTCTAAACTCTTTGCACACACATTTGGTGTCTTCGTTTCTAAGTTCTGGTAAAACACAAGGGCATTGTTGATTATTTTTCTTTACATGTTTTGTTACTTCTTTATAGTTTGAAGCTTTAATTATTTTTAGTTTTTTGAACTCTACTATTTTACCATCAAGATTACAGCTTATAAAAGTATATTTATTGTCATCATGTGATAAATATGTCAATTCTACTAAATTAGTTTTTGGATTATAGTTTGTTCCATATTCTTTTTTAAATTTAGATTCTCCAACAATTCTTAGCTTTACAGCTTCGTCAAAACTTTCGCTTCTTCCAAACCATATACTTTCATAACTATAAGTTATTGAGGAGTCCCACTTTAAAACACTATCGTTTTTATATGCACTTACACCAACAACGCCACTAGTATTTGTATTTTTCTTGCTCATATTCATAGCATTTTGTTGATGTGTTACAATTCTTAAATTTTCTTTGGTATTGTTTAGCCCATTATTGTCTATGTGGTCATATTTATTTATTGGTCTAAAATCGTCATCTAAGTTATTCATAATAACATCTTGTATCGAAACTGATGAATTTGGATTTATTCCTTTTGTAACACAATAAGTTGAACAACCATTATTTTTACCATATGGTTTTTTCATATACCACTTTAAATCTTTTATTTTACCATAATCCTCTTTGTCTATAGTTGCTATTGATACTGGATTACATTTTTTATCATATAGTTGTATTTTAACCTTATCGTATTCGAAAATATATTCGTTTAAATCATAGATTGTCCTGTCTATAATTTTACCATATCGATACATGTGGTTATAATGTTTTTTACAATAATATTTACCATAGAAAGATGTTATCTCACCAGTTTCCTTACCACAATGATAACATTTTTTATTAAGTAGTTTTGAATACTGATTTTCACTTGCCAAAGTTATTCCTAATACTTCATCATGCCTTGCGGATAGATTAGGGTTAAATCTTCCAAACTTAATTATAATATTTGCATATCTAGATAGTTTGTCTATATTTTCTTTTAATTCGTCTTCGTAATATCCAGTGTATATGACTATATTATTATATCTAACATCAATTTCTTTGTCAGCCCTAAATTCATCTATAAGACTTAAAACATCATCAAACGAATCCATAGGTTCTAATCCACCGAAAATAATTGCTTTTGTTATTTTATTTCTTTTGTATCTTTCTATAATTTCTTGATTGCTAACTTCTATGTCTTCCATTTTACATATTTCTGAATTTTGGCAAACATCCAAAGGGAGATTTAACTCCCTAAGACATTTCCAATTACATGTTGGCATAGCTATTAACATAGAAGGTTTTTTATAATCTTGAAATACCTCGTCTACTATATCTTTAACTATAATTGAAACCACTTCCTTTTATCAAATTCTTGTTTTCTTTCTTTGCTATATGTTTTGTAAGAAGTAAGAAACCCCACGACCCTCTGGTACGTTTCATACACAGGCTCTCCGCACTTAGGGCAAGTATCTCCAAAAAATCCATGTCCACTTTTACAAACACTAGTTTTTACATTATATGCAAAGTAAATAACACCTTCTTCAGCGATACGATTTAACAGCTCCCAAGCTTGTTCTTCGCTTGAAAATTTACCTTGAAGATTTATGTGACTGATTTGACCACCACCGCATTCTTTATCTAAGATTGAACCTAGTTTTATTTTTTCATCTATAGTACATCTTTCCATCAAAGGAATCCATTGATTACTATAAATAAAGTCTTCATATTCATTTCCATATAACAAAGAATCTTTTTTACATGTTTTCACATTGCATGATTCACCCGGGACTGATTCTAATGACATACTATAGTCGTAGTTAATATTATCTTTTAATTTGTTTATTTCATCTAATATCCCTTTGGCAAAATTCAATCCTTCTTCTGAATATGAGTGATTCCCAAATTTATCAATATCTACCATTCCTAATTCTCGAATCGCCTCGTAAGTAGCAGTAATTCCTATAGTATTAAATTGTCTATCAAGTTCAACAATTCCATGAGTATAATTAGGTAAAAGTCCTTTTTCTATGTTTCTAACTATTATTCCTCTAATTACATCTAACACTTTAATACATAATTCGGTTCTTTGTCTAAGAATTTCCATAAATTTTTCTTTGTCGCCTTCGCATTCCAAAGCAATCCTTCTGAGATTAATTGTATTTACCTGTACACTACCTATTTTAAGAGATGTTCCGCCTATTGAATTAATAAATCCTTCAAGTTTTTCTTTTTTTGATTTAATATCATCAGCTTTAAATGTCATTCTACAACATGCAGAACTTATTGTAACATCATTTCCAACAAAAAAGTTAGCATCATACCATTCCATATTGTGTTTATTTGCCCATCTAGCAAATTCTTCATCTACAAACTTACCATCTTTGAAAAGTAAAGAGTACGAAATAACAGGAAAGGTCATATACTGTTCTTTTCTTATTTCTGACACAACTTCCATAAATACTTTTTGATGTTCAATAATTTCTTCAATATAATCAATCACAAATGTTCCATCTGGAAATTGTCTCTCGCCAAAAGTGCCAACTAAATATTCTCTATCCATAATAGATACATTAGTAAAAGCACACTCTGTAACTCTTAAATATGGTTGGTTTAAATCATATATAAATTTTTGAAAACATTGTCTTCTATAATATTCTGGATTTTTTAAATAAAACTCTTCTTTCACATCTTTTTGCCAAAAATAATATGAATAGATAAAGTAGCTAACTAATCCAACAGCCCCAGAAGTTCTATTTGAAGTCCACCCAACAAATTCTAAAGTATGGTCATTAAATGTTGTTAAATGTTGTGGAGGAGCTGTCTTAAACTTATCAATAAAGAATAAACCTCTTTCTGCGATATCGTTCAAATCATATGCGAAACAGTATGGTTTAAATGAACTAGTTGGTGCGTTATGCATATAAAAACCGCCATTCCATTCTGTTTCTAGCCATTCATTTGCTACGTGTACTCCATATTTTTTTCTTGTTTCATAATAGATTTTATTATATGCCCACATTTTATCATGAGGTTTGCTTTTGTCACTCATTAATGATGTAATATCTTTTGTAGAGCTGTTTGCATTTGGGTCAATAGTTGCGTCAGCTAAAGTATCTGTATCTACAAAATTATCAATAAATGATGAAAAGTTCAAATTATCTTTATGAAAACCATTTAAGTATTCAAATTCTTCACCATATTTTTCTTTTAGTTTATTTATTTGTGCTACAAAACCTCTGTCTAATTTAATGCTAGTAATATCCATTTTAACCCTCCAAATCGTTTATATATTTATTTGCCTTCCCAAAATCAAGAAGTTCACCGTCTTTTGTTTTTAATACTGGATAAGCTTTAAATCCATTTTCAATCAAATACTGTACATCATCTAATTTTTCAAATTGAATATTTTTTTCTGTTAATTTTTGTTCCAAAATTTTACATCTTGGACAACCGTTGCTATACAAAGTTACCATATCTTCCTCCTTACCTAGTACATTCTTCTGTTTCTTCAATGAATTGCTCAAATTCTTTATC
>Ga0272440_1003571_pt1 | contig 11541 bp, 9 predicted proteins | sample SSMMMBAug17_FD_192440 | JGI IMG/M metagenome (GOLD analysis project Ga0272440, IMG submission 192440) | Marine sediment archaeal communities from Little Sippewissett salt marsh, Falmouth, MA, United States - SSM-MMB-Aug17 | ecosystem: Environmental > Aquatic > Marine > Wetlands > Sediment ... | reverse complement strand
GCTAAAGCGCCCTCAATACCCAAAAGCTAATTATTAATTAACTGTTTATTTATTTCAAAATTGATGAAAATCATGATAATCCCAAATCAGTAACTATGTTGTATGAGGGCGCTTTAGCGTCCTTTCTCAATTCAGCGTTGGGCTTTAGCCCTACGCTGTTCTTGGGGTTGCCGAAATCGAGCATTCCTTGTATGAAATCCACTTCCCCTAAACTTGTACATACGCCCATAAGAAACACACTTACATTCTTTGTGAATGTTTTATCTTGATACATTTATGAGTATTTTTTTTAACATTATTCTAAAGAAATACTATTTCTTATTCTCATTCTAAGTGTTACATTATTTATTATCCGATCAGATTTTTTGATTTTGTTTTTATTGATGACTACATCTATATTTGTAATAATCAACACATTCACAATGGACTCTCATGGGATGGTTTCAGATGGGCATTTTATTCGACACGAGGAGGAGTTGGCATCCATTGACATGGATAAGTCATATGAGTGATATCAGTTGGTATGGTATGGATACCGGTGGACATCACTGGACAAATGTGCAAATCTACCTGAACAGTACATATTTTTAATAAGGTGTCAATCTGATTAAAGATCACAAACATGCAAATATTTGTTTTTTCCATTTAAGTCAGGCTTTTATTGTGCGCAAAAAATTTAAACTCGCAACTTTTTTCAAAGACAAAGCCAATGAATATAAATAACACAAAGCGAATCGGAATTGCTTTTATTCTGATACTTACGATCATTGTCTATACTCCTGTTTTTCAAGCAAATTTTATAGGGTTTGACGATCCCATATATATTACAAAAAATGATTGGGTAAAAGCGGGTCTGACCTGGAAAGGCATTCAATGGGCATTTACGCATTTCTATTCCGGCAACTGGCATCCATTGACATGGTTATCCCATATGATCGATTGTGAAATTTATGGCATGAATGCAAGCGGTCATCATGTAAGTAATTTAATATTTCATCTGATGAACAGTATCTTGTTATATCTTTTCTTTTTTCAAGCGACAGGGGAGCAATATAAAAGCCTTGCAATGGGCTTATTTTTTGCTCTGCATCCCCTTCATGTGGAATCGGTGGCATGGATTTCAGAAAGAAAAGATGTTTTGTCAACATTTTTTGGCCTTTTAAGTTTATTGGCCTACTTGCGCTATATTAACAATTATGAAAAAAAATATTATTATTATATGCTCGTTGGATTATGTTTGTCTCTGATGAGCAAATCAATGCTTGTAACCATGCCATTCTTATTGATGATTTTGGATGTCTGGCCATTGAAAAGAACGGATCGTAATCGCATCAAAGATAAGCTGCCTGTATTCTTTCTTGTTATTCCATTCTGTATTATTACCTGTTTTGCTCAACATGATGGCCAATCAATCAGTTCTTTTTCTGATGTTTCATTATCTGATCGCATATTTAATGCATGGATCTCCAGTGCCACCTACATTTACAAAACAATCTTGCCAACGCATCTAGCTTTTCTTTATCCTTATCCAGAGCAGCATAATATATTGCTCGCCATCTTGTGTTTGTTAATCCTGTTGTTAATTTTCATTACAGGTTTTTGTGTATTTTCACATATGCCATACCTGATAACTGGATTCATATGGTTTATTGTGGCATTATTGCCTGTAATCGGAATTATCCAGATTGGAACTCAGTCAATGGCAGACCGCTACACTTATATACCTCACATAGGGTTATTCTGGGCAATTATCTGGACATTAAGCAGGCTGTCTAAAAAGAATTATTATCATCAGATTCTTATCATTGTATTCTGTTTTGTGCTTATGGGATTTGCCTGTAAAACTTATCTTCAAGCGAAATGCTGGAAAAATGGACAAACACTTTTCAAACAGGCAATCAAAAATACAAAAAACAATTATATTGCCCATAATAATCTAGGCGGATGCCTGACAAATCCGATGGAACAACTGGAACAATTCAATCGGTCAATAGAAATATATCCCAAATATATAACAGGCCGCATTAACAAAGGAAACTGTTTGTTATCAATGGGAAAAATAAAAGAAGCAGCAATGATATTTCAGACAATATTAAAAGATGAACCTAATCATATACAAGCAAACCTGGCACTGGCAGAACTGTATTATCAGCAGCATCAAATAAAAAAAGCGTTGCAATGCTGTCATAATGCGCTAAAAAATGCAGGTGACAGCGGCTATATATATTTTAAAATTGCACAGATCTTTATAGAATCTGGTAAGCTGACTGAAGCACAATTTTTTTATCGTAATGCGTTGAGAGTGAATCCATTTTCTTCTGTATTGCATAAAGAATATGGATACCTTTTAGTTTTATTAAAACAATATCCAAAAGCGATGTCACATTTCAAACAGACGGTTAAATTGAATCCAAATGATGCTAAAGCGCACCATTTCTTGAGTATAATCTATACAAGGGACAATCAAATCAATAAAGCTTATTATCATGCTAAGATTGCACAAAATCTGGCGCATGAAGATAATGAAATATCAAAACATTTCCAAAAAGTTAAAGAAAAACTTAAATGATTCCAAATTATTATATATTCGGGAAAAAAATAAAAGCTAAGATTATTGGTATTTTCGTTATTGTCATACTGACAACTGTTTCATACCTCCCATTATTTGAAGCAGACTTTATCGAGTTTGATGACCGACTGTATGTAACAAAAAATGATTGGGTGCGTGCAGGGATCACACGGGATGGAATAGTATGGGCATTTACGCATTACCATTCAGCCAACTGGCATCCCTTGACATGGTTATCTCATATGCTGGACTGTGAAATTTATGGCATGAATGCTAAAGGTCATCATGTAAGTAATTTGGTATTGCATATCATAAACTGTATTTTAGTATTTCTATTTTTTTCACAGGTGACTGGCGCATTCAACCGATGTCTTGTATTGGCGTTGTTATTTGCACTTCATCCACTTCATGTCGAATCTGTGGCATGGATTGCTGAACGAAAAGATATGCTATCAACTTTTTTTGGATTATTATGTTTAATCAGCTATTATCGCTATACTCAAACATTTCAAAAACGTCATTATTACTATTGTTTTACCTGGCTTTGCTTATCACTGATGAGTAAACCCATGCTTGTAACCATGCCTGTTTTATTGATTATTCTGGATATCTGGCCAATATGTCGAAAGGATGACCAGCGATTTAGAGATAAACTGTTTTTTTTTACCCCTGTCGCTGGCGTTGCTTTGATTACATTTCTCGCACAATATCAGGATAAGGCAGTCAATCCACTATCCTCACTTTCTTTGATGCCGAGACTATTAAATGCATTTAATTCCATTTGTACATACCTGATCAAAACAGTCTGGCCTTCAAATTTTTCGGTTTTATATCCTCATCCTGGATATGATGTTCATATCTGGCCTGCCATGCTGTGCTTATTCATTTTAATAGGATTAATAATAACAGCTAGTTATACATTGAAACAAATGCCATTTTTTTTGACAGGTTTGTTGTGGTTTCTGATTGCGTTAATGCCTGTCATTGGAATCATTCAGGTGGGATCACAGGCAATGGCAGACCGATACACATATATTCCACATATTGGGCTCTTTTGGGCCTTCATCTGGCTCGTTTCTTACATATCAAATACAAAAAATAGAACATATGTTGTGAACGTAATATTCATTGTCTTTCTAATTATTTTTGCGTCAAAAACATATGAACAGGCAAAAGTTTGGCAAAAACCAGAAACACTTTTTTTACAAGCCGTTGAGAATACAAAAAACAATTATCTTATTTATAATAATTTGGGTGTTTTGGCTTATGAAAGTCTTTCACATGAACGTGCTTTGACATATTTTGATAAAAGCCTGGCAATCAGACCCCATTTTTTTGACTGTCTTTTAAATAAAGCAAAATGTCTGGTGTCTATGAAGCGCTTTGATGAAGGGATGAATGTATATCAAGCCATATTATCGGTTGATACAAAAAATATTGATGCCTATCTTGGGTTAGCAGAAATTTATCGGATCCAGAAAAAATATCAGTTGGCTCTTGAACAATGTCAAAAAGCATTAAAACATAAAACGCTACTGGAAAAAGTGTATTCGAAAATTGCGTTTATCTTTGATCAAATGGGTCTTTACAAGAATTCTGCTTACTATTATAATCATTTATTGAAAATAAAGCCCTTGTCTCCGGTATATCATTATGAATATGCGCGCACTTTGGTTAGACTTGAATTATTTCAAAAAGCAATCATTCATTACAAGCGTGCGATTGCTTTAAATCCAAATTTTGCCGAGGCATATAATAACTTAGGGGCTGTGTATTCGCATATGAATCTGAAAGAAAAAGCATATGAAAATATTGCCTTTGCTTATCAATTATCGCCTGAAAATGAAATGTATAGAAAAAATTACAAAACGATTAAAGAAAAACTATCTTCAGAGCGCTGAGTCTGCTGAAGCGTCAGATGAACTCGATAGCTGATCTTGTTTTTCAATTTCAACTTCAATAATTCGTTGTTGATCCGCCTGAGTCACTCGAATTACAATCCCATCAACAGATAACTCTTCTCCCACTTCGGGAATATGACGTAATTGCGACAATATATAACCTGAAATTGTTTCGTAATCCTCTTCTTCACTCAAATTCAGTTCCAAAACACGATTGACATCCTCAATTTCAGTCTCACCTTTGACATAACATTTATTGTTGTCACCAATGCGAATCAGTTCTTCATCCTTATCTGTTTCGTCATAAATATCACCGACAATTTCTTCAAGAACATCTTCAATAGTGATCAACCCACTAATCCCCCCATGTTCATCCACAACCATTGCAATATGAACCTTTTCTTTTTTAAATTCCCGAAGTAAATTATCAATGAGCATGGTTTCTGGAATAATCATGGCCGGTCGAATCAGATCCCTGAGCGGCCTGTCTTCGATTTTGGAAAGCATGTGCTGAAGGACATCCTTTGCGTAAAGAATGCCTTTGATATTATCGGTCTGATCTTCGTATACAGGTATGCGTGAAAAACCCTGGGAAACAATTTCTTCCGATACATCCTTGAGATATGCATCGGAATCCAAAGAAAAAATTTGCGTTCGATCTGTCATGATTTCATTGGCTTGAAGTTCACTAAAACGAAAAATATTGTGAATCATAATACGTTCATCTTTTTCAATCTCGCCAACTTCTTCACCCAGATTGACCACACTTTTTATTTCTGCTTCTGTGATAACCGGCTCACTCATATCTGTATTCATGGGCTTTGCCATGAAAATGGTCATTTTTTCCAAAAAATAGATCACAGGAAACAAAAGTATTTGTAAGGCTTGGATAATGGGTGCAGTCAACACAGCAATCATTTCATTTTTGGCCATTGCAATATTTTTAGGAATAATTTCCCCAAATATTAGAATGATCAACGTCATGAGACCTATGGCAATTCCAATACCACTGGATTGAAAAATATCAATCGCTACTTTGGTTGCAAATGATGATGCTGCAATGTTAACCAGATTATTACCGATAAGGATGGTAATAATTAATCGTTCACTGTTTTCTTTTAGACGCTGTACGCGTAGAATGCTTTTTTTATTTTCATTTTCACAAAGATGTTTGAGTCGAATATCTGATATTGAAACAAAGGCTGTTTCAACCCCCGAAAAAAAAGCAGAAAGTACGATAAAAAACAATAAAAGAAAGGATTGTTCTGGTAATTCCATATATTGGTTTTCATTTTTCGGCAATTGTAAGAAAATATTTCTTACGCTCGCGACATATGAGCCATGCAATTGGCTCAATGGTTTGAATTCTTTTTATGAATTGTCAACTAATTATAAGTTCTTACAGTTTCTGGCATGTCCATTGCGGCGCAGTGTGCATACCAGATTAGTTTTTAACTAATTTTTTTAGTACGCAATACTGTTATAAAAGTCAAGTATAATTGATAGTAGATCAAAGTTTTAATGAATAATCCTGTTTTAATTATTATCTGGATCAGCAAAAACATATTGTAAAGAAGCCAGATCCAATTCATATTGTAATGAGAACATTTGAGCAAATGCATTTAATGTGGTAATAGCATTTAAACTGGCATCACCTTCTGTTTCTATGGATTGTATACGTTCCAAAAGGCCCTGATTCACCATTTCAACAGCTTCATACTGTTTTTTCAGACCGTCCATACTGAAATCATAATGCTGACCACTGGCTTTTTGAAAATATTGTTTGAGAAGATAAAATGATGCTGCCCGAAGTATGGTTTCTTCAAAACTGGCAAATGGGAGGTGGAATATCACCATTGACGATAAAAATTTCATATTGGGACAGTCACTGGCTGCCATCAAAATGCCAAACAATGATTGCAATGCGATTTGAAGCGTTGTTTCTTTTTTGTAGATTCGCTGGTTACTAACGATTTCTACAGATACTTCCTCATAGGAAATTCGGTCTTTAAAAACCTCGACAAGAGAATGTAAGTTAAAAGCAATTGGACATTTGGGATAGTCAGCAATGTTTAATGGACAATTTGAGCATTTACAATAGTCCAGATTGGTCCATTCAACACTATCACAATAATCTTTGTCCGACTGAATGATACGTCTTGATTTTTTGTCGATTTCTACGCGATAATGCCGGACTTCTTGATCCGAAAAATGAATGATATATTCAAAAAATATGGTATCCAAGGAAAGACCTCCTTTTATCGAGGGTTATTGAATCACTGTAACTGGATATAGCAGGAGATATATGACATGTTAATCTCACAAAAACAATCAATTTTAATTGTTGATGATCAAAAAAACAATATTGATTTGCTCGTTAATTTGTTAAAAAATAATTACGATTTAATGGTAGCAAGGTCTGGAGAAAAAGCAATTAAGTTGGCAAAATCAGATCACCCTCCTGATTTAATATTACTGGATATAATTATGCCTGAAATGGATGGATATGACGTTTGTCGAATTTTAAAATCTGATGACAAAACAAAAGATATTCCAATTATATTTGTAACAGCAATGTGTGATGATGATGACGAGTACAAGGGCTTAGGAATGGGTGCAATTGATTACATTACCAAGCCCATTCGGCCGGCAATTGTAAAGGCTCGTGTAAAAAATCATATCGAACGTTACCTGGCCCTTAGAGAGCTTGAGCGGCTCAATAAATTGGCTTTTGATGCGAATCCGAGTACAGGCTTGCCTGGAAATAACAGTATTTCTGAAGCAATCACGCAATCCCTTGATAATAAGAAAGATGTCTGTGTCATCCATGCAGATCTTGATTATTTTAAAGCATATAACGATAAATATGGCTTTGCTCGGGGAGATGATGTGATTCGGTTTACATCAGATACGCTAAAACGTGTTTTGCTTGAAAGCAAAAGTGATGACATTTTTATTGGACATATTGGGGGTGATGATTTTGTGTTAATAACACCCGCTTCAGCATGTCAACAGATTGCCAACACAATCATTCAACGTTTTGATCAGGGCATTCGTCAGTTTTATGAGAATAAAGATCTTGAGAAAAATGGGATTGTTTCGGTAAATCGCGAAGGAGAAGAACAGTTTTTTCCAATTATGAGCCTCAGTCTTTCCGGTGTGGATCTTTCCAAACGAACATTTACACAGTATATTGAGGTCAATGATGTTTGTGCTGAGGTCAAAAAAGTAGCAAAATCCACTGCTGGCAGTTGCTTTTTTATGGATCGGCGAAAAGGGTAATTATGCGTTTGGGCAAAGTTTGTTTTTATCCGCTACGAAGTTGATCAGAAATAAAGTCCTATTTTTTTTCTGAAGGAAACATTTCAAGAATTGCATTTTCAGAAGCATCACAAAGCCCTTTTTCTGTAATCAAGCCAGTAACCAATCGGGATGGCGTTACATCAAAAGCATAATTGACACAAGGACTGTCATTCGGAGGAACGAAGACGTTCACTGTTTGATTGTCATGAGCCCCCTGAACCTGTCGAACTTCATCAGGGTCACGTTTTTCAATAGGAATTTCTTTTATACCATCCCGAATGTTCCAATCAAATGTGGATGATGGCAGGGCAACATAAAATGGAACATCATTATCCCTTGCTGCCAGGGCTTTCAAATAAGTACCAATCTTGTTGGCAACATCACCTGTATAAGTGGTTCGATCGGTACCCACAATGACCATATCAACCATGTCATGTTGCATTAGATGGCCGCCCGTATTATCGGGAATGACTGAGTGGGGAACGCCATGTTTGCCCAGTTCCCATGCAGTAAGACGGGCGCCTTGATTCAAAGGGCGGGTTTCATCTACCCAGACATGAACATCTATTCCCTGATCATGTGCAACATAAATGGGCGCTGTAGCTGTTCCATATTCCACACAGGCCAACCATCCAGCGTTACAATGTGTCAGTATATTAACAGGTTTATTCTTTTTTATCTTCGAGATGCTTTCAATCAGTTTGGCGCCATGAAGGCCAATTTGATAACATCGGTCAACTTCAGTTTCTGCAATTTCGCCCGCTTTTGTAAGGGATAATTCTAAATGTTTTTGTGGATCCGGCTCTTTAAGAATTGATTCTAACATGGTGTCAACGGCCCAGGAAAGGTTTACTGCTGTGGGACGTGCATCTTTCAAACGTTCGCATTCTTGTTTAAAATACTTCGTATCTCCCACCTTCTTGGCCAGAATTAAATACACACCATAAGCAGCGGTGACACCAATCAAAGGGGCACCTCTGACATACATTTGGCTAATGGCACGTATCGTATCATCAACTGTATGTAAAGGTTCTATAATAAATTCATGGGGCAATAATCGTTGATCAATAATTTTCACTGTTTGATCATTGTTATCGTACCAGATAGGTCGATATGATTTTCCATCAACTTTCATTTGTTGGTGCTTCCTTGTGTTGTTTTTCGGAGGCTTCATCTGAATTCTCTTGATCAATCGTTTTGGGATCAATATCCAGAGCAATCTGAATAACATCATCCATATGTTCAACCCACTTCAGTTCGATACTTTCAAGTATAATATCAGGGATTTCCTGTAAATCCTTTTTGTTTTCTTCAGGCAGTACAATTAATTCAATGCCACCACGATTGGCTGCCAATATTTTTTCTTTTAATCCGCCAATCGGTAACACTCTTCCTCTGAGTGTTATTTCACCGGTCATGCCAATTTCTCTTTTGATTGTTTTTTTGAGTAATGCAGATATTATTGATGTACACATGGTGATACCAGCTGATGGTCCATCTTTTGGAATTGCGCCTTCAGGCACATGCAAATGAATGTCATATTTTTCATAAAAGTCTTCTTCAAGACCCAATAGTTTTGATCGAGAGCGAACATAACTGTATGCTGCTTGAGCAGATTCTTTCATCACATCACCAAGTTTGCCAGTGACTTGCAATTTTCCTTTGCCAGGCATAATAACAGTTTCAATGTATAACAATTCACCACCATATTGAGTCCAGGCAAGGCCAGTTACCAATCCAACATGGTCTTTTGTTTCTATTTGACCATAACGATATTGATAAGGCCCAAGATACTTGTTCAATAAATCTTCATCAACTATGACTTGAAACGTTTCTTTTTCTTCAGGCAGTTTGGTCACAAACTCTCTGGCAACTTTTCTGTTAATTGCTGCGATTTGACGTTCAAGATTTCTAACACCGGCTTCTTGCGTATAGTTTCGTACAATACTTAAGAGGATATCCTGGGAAAAATCTATTATCCCTTTTTTCAGGCCATTTTGTTTGGCTTGCCTGGGAATTAAGAAATCGGTGGCAATATGCAGTTTTTCATGTTCAGTATAGCCAGATAAGCGAATTACTTCCATTCGATCTCTTAAAGGCAGGGGAATATCATGTAGTGTATTGGCTGTGGTAATAAACATAATATCAGATAGGTCGTAATCGACATCGAGATAATGATCGTTGAATGTATTGTTTTGCTCTGGATCAAGCACTTCCAATAGCGCTGATGAAGGATCACCACGGAAATCTGTGCTCATCTTGTCTACTTCATCCAGGCAAAATACAGGGTTGTTTACTCTTACTTTTTTTAACGACTGAATAATCTTACCTGGCATAGCGCCAATATAGGTTCTGCGATGGCCTCTTATTTCTGCCTCATCACGAACGCCCCCCAATGACAGGCGAACAAATTCACGATTTGTTGCACGCGCAACGGATTTTGCCAATGATGTTTTCCCCACACCTGGTGGTCCTACCAGACAAAGTATTGGACCACGAACTCGTTTCATCAAAGATAGAACAGAAAGGTACTCCAGTATGCGCTCTTTGGGTTTTTCAAGGGCATAATGATCTTCATTCAGAATTTTCTCCGATTGTTCAACATCAATTTTTGTTTTTGACTTGTTTGTCCAGGGAAGATCAATGAACCATTCAATATAGTTTCTGATAACAGTGGCTTCAGGAGACATCGACTGCATCATTTTTAATTTTTTTAGTTCCTGACGTGTCTTTGTTACCGCTTCTTTTGACATCCTTTTGCGTTTAAGTCTTTTTTCAAGATCATTATATTCTTCATCTTTTGAGTCATCTGGATCTGTGCCCATTTCTTTTTTTATGGCGCGCATTTGCTCTTTTAGATAATAATATCGCTGGTTTTTATCAATTTGCTTTTGGGTCTGGCCTTTTATTTTTTTTGCCATTTCAAAGATATCTGTTTCAGAAATCATTTTCTGCACCAGCTTTGCAATACGTTCTTCAGGATTGAACAGTGAGAGCAATTCTTTTTTATCTTTTAATTTAAAAGGAAAATGGGCAGATATGGTATCCGAAAGTTGTGAGGGATTCACAATGGATGCAATATTATTAACAAGGTCTCTGGGGATGGACTTGTTTTTTTCACAATACTCTCGAAACCTTTGCAACATGGTACGATTAAAGGCCTCTGCTTTTTGTTGCACAATATCAACTTCTTTTGCAGGTTCAATTTCAACTTCAAAAATGGTCTTATTGTCCAAAAATCGAACAATTGTTGCACGATATTGACCTTCAATCAATGTTTTCATTGTACCATCAGGAAGTTTAACCATTTGAAGAATTTTTCCGACGGTCCCCTTAACATTGATATCTTTTTCTTTGGGAGATTCAATATCTGTTTTATTTTGGGTTGCCAAAAAAACCAATTTGTTGGTTTTCATGGCAAATAAGAGTGCTTCTGTTGACTTTTTTCGACCTACAAACAGTGGTACAACAACATAGGGAAAAACAACAATATCTCTCAAAGGCAGTAAAGGTAAAATCAAGGTTTCATCCGATCGTTTTTTTTTGGATAAAAACATAAATGTTAAGCCAGTTTTTTCTGGGATTCATAAACCAGAATGGGATTCTCGCCATTCAAAACGACTTCCTCATTAATCACACATGCCTCGACCGTACTTACGGATGGAATATCGTACATCAAATCCAGTAAGGTCTTTTCCATAATCGCTCTCAAACCACGAGCACCCGCTTTACGTTTCAATGCTTCTTTTGCAATCGCTTCAAGGGCTT
>Ga0272440_1003570_pt1 | contig 11541 bp, 7 predicted proteins | sample SSMMMBAug17_FD_192440 | JGI IMG/M metagenome (GOLD analysis project Ga0272440, IMG submission 192440) | Marine sediment archaeal communities from Little Sippewissett salt marsh, Falmouth, MA, United States - SSM-MMB-Aug17 | ecosystem: Environmental > Aquatic > Marine > Wetlands > Sediment ... | reverse complement strand
GCCCTTTTGAATTAGCAGGTGGAGAGACTTATGACTTGCCTTGGATTCAAACAATGAATGTACATAATGCATTTTTGCTTACTCCAACTGCTTTTTAAAAAATACCAAAACTTATAGACCTATGCGAGAAAAAAAAAGGGCTTTCAATAAAAAATTGAAAGCCCTTTTAAAAAAACAGAAAAAGTGTTTTAGCACTCTCGAAATCTACGATATAGACACGAAAAATCAAAAATTCTTACACCTTTTTTTAAAAAAATTAAAAAAAAATTAATTTTCAAAGAACACTAAGATTTGATAAAAGTGTTAACTGAATAATGAAGGATGCCCAAAAATGATTGAAAAAACAATTGCGCATTTTGAGCAATTGAAAATTAAGCAAATGGTCTGTTATTGCGGGTCATGTTATAACCTTCTGTCCAAAACCATGCCCGCAGTTTATGGAAAAAAATTACCTTTTGCGTTGATATCAATGTTTCAATGGATTTTGCAAAAGGCTGACAGTGGGCAAATCAGTGTCGTTTATCCATCAGACAAACATGTTGCGATTCATGAATCCTGTTATGTCAGCGAGCTGGAAAAGGACTTTGCAGATACGATTCATCGTTTATATTCGCATATTGGCATGAAAACAGAGAAAATGGAACATTGTGGAGAAAATAATCTGTCGTGCGGCATGGCCAGTGCAGCCCGGGATCTCAATATTTTTAAAAGTGTTCTTCCCGCACAATGGAGACGTTTTCAGGAAGCCAGGACAACAAAGACAGGTTATATTGCAATGAATTGTCCTGGATGTTATTTAAGTATGGCAATGACTGCACCATTTTTGGGGCTGAAATTGCTCAATATGACTGAAGAAATACTTCACGCTTTTGGAGATACCATTCAAAAACCGCTTTCAGGCCGTCTGTTTTCAATTATTAGCAGTTTCATACAACGATCACCTTACTTGATCAGTCAGTTTGATACGTCATGTTGGAACTGATCCAAGGAATTTGAAACGAGAAATGTCCCTGGACATTTAAGTTTTTATACAAACTATTGCCGGAACTCGTTTCCGCTCTGGAACTAAAAACATCAAAGATGGAAAAAGGATTTAAAAATGAAAAATAGAATCCCACATTTAATTATTCTTTCAGTAGTCATGCTGATTATTTTACAGTGCAACGTTTGCGCCTACCCCATAATTTTCACTGATGATCAGGGCACACAGATCACTGTAAACCAAAAGCCACAACGCGTTATCTCTTTGGTTCCTGGCATTACAGAAATGATTTTTTCAATGGGTGAAGGTGATGCTGTTTGCGGTGTAACCTACTTTGATACTTACCCGGGTGATGCCACATTAAAAAAAATCGTGGGTGGTTTTTTTTCTCCTTCCTTGGAAAGCATTAAGGAACTCAAGCCTGATTATATTTTTGTATCCACTCTGCATCAGTCAATTATTGATTATTATGCATCGAAAACATGTCAGACAGTAGTTCTGGCCCCGGATTCGATAACAAAGACATTGGCCCATATCGAAATTTTGGGTCAAATGTTCAATTGCTCTGAAAAGGCTGCATCATGTATTGCAAAAATTAAAATGCAACTGGATTTAATTGCCAATAAAGTATCTCGTATTCCCTTGGATAAACGAAAAAGAGTTATGCGGCTCATGGGAGATGAACATGTGATGACGCCTGGATCTGATTCTTTTCAAAATGAATTTATTCGTCTGGCAGGCGGTATCCCACCCAATTTTACGCAAAAAGGACAGATTGTTCAGGTTGGCCTGGATGCGTGGAAAACATTCAATCCTCAAGTTCTTTATGGATGCGGCTTTGACCTGGAATTGGGCAAAACTGTTTTACAACAGCCGGGTTGGAAAGATGTGGACGCTATTAAAAATTATCAGTTTCATAGTTTTCCTTGTGAATTGACTTGCAGAGCATCAATCCATTGTGCATATTTTATTACCTGGCTTTCTGCAACCTTATATCCTGAATTATTTCAAGAATCAAAAGTATATCCTGAAACAATATTTAAAACAAAGCCCCTTACAATTCCGCTGCCATACATAAAACATGCTGGCATTGCATGCTGTCATGTCAACGATTTAATTGGAAAAACATTGTTAATTGACTTTCATCAAACGCAATACATCCTATCCACCCTTGAAGGCCCAAAAGAAGGGATATTAACTGTTGGTAATCATTATTTTGAACCCGCTTTCTGGATGGTATCACAGGATCACAGTGCGCAAGACTTAATACATAAAGTATGCAAGTTGACCCATCGCTCACAAAAATCATCATCGTTTTTGCTGACTGGCGCTGATATGGATAACCTTGTCATGGTTTCAAAAAATCATCAGGATCTTACCATTCATGTATTGGCAACTGCTGGCGTACAAAGTAATGCCATGCGGATGTCCAAAGATATTGGATTGTATTACAAAGCCGGTACAATTAATATCATCATTATGAGTAACCGCAAATTATCAAAAAAAGCAATGGCTCGGGCAATTATCACTGCAACTGAGGCCAAAACAGCCGCACTTCAGGATATGGACATACGAAGTGCCTATAGCCCTTTGAAACATTCGGCAACAGGGACAGGTACTGACAATATCCTTGTTGTACAGGGAAGCACCGGTACGATGATTGATCAAACTGGCGGTCATACAAAGGCGGGGGAGTTGATTGCAAAATCTGTTTATGAGGCTGTAACGCAAGCCATTTTCAAACAAAATGGGATATCTGCTACGCGATCAGTTTTTTTTCGGTTGAAAGAAAGGAAAATTTCTCTGCATGGCCTATTTTCAACCTGTGATTGTAACTCGGAAAACAAAAGCGATTTGGAAACCAAATTGGAGCATATGCTGCTACGACCAACGTTCGTATCCTTTATTGAAATGGCACTGACAGTCAGTGATGCTTACGCTCTGGGACAAATTTCACAGCTTTCGCCATTTGAATCACTTTGCGCTGCCCTTATTTATGAACATACAAACAAAAGAGAAACGTCGATTTATCCTTTTGTTTCAGATTCATCCATTCCAAAGCCACTGGAAATGGCGCTCAATACAATGGTTTATATTGCACGCAACAAATATAATGTAAAGTGATCAATCCCTGATGGTTTAATTATTTTAATCTGTTTCATCGAAGCGAATGGGCAAGGTAAAACGCATTGTGGTTCCCCTACCTGGTTCGCTAATAACGCTTATGATCCCATTGTGGGCTTCAACGATTCGCTTAACAATAGACAATCCCAGGCCAGTACTCTTTTCGCTGCCAGCCTGTTTTTTTCTAAATTTTTGGAATGCGCCAAATATATGGGGTTGATGCTCAAGTGGAATGCCAGGGCCTTCATCAATAACATCAATACGAATTTTGTCTTCAAGTTTATGCACACAAACCCTTATTTTACCTTTTTCCTGTGAGAATTTAATCGCATTGCTCAACAGGTTATCCATAACCTGAGCAATTCGTGTGCAATCAAAAGAAATATTCGGGATATTGTCAAAATGAGTTGTTAGTTCAATATCCTTTTTATGGAGTTTGTATTGAAATAAGCGAATGCGTTTAACAATCATTTCAATAACACTGTCTTTGCGAATGCGAAGATCCAGTTTTCCGCTTTCAATAACAGCCACATCCAGTAAGTCATCCACCAAAGCCAGCATGTGTTTACTTTGCTGATAAATAATATCTAAAAATTCTTGTTGATCGGATGAAAGCTGACCGGATAATTCGTCAATCAATAAGCTTGCAAACCCCCGAATCGATCCCAAAGGGCTTCGTAAATCATGCGCTGCTATGCCTAAAAATTTATTTTTTGTTTGATTGAGTTGTTCCAAACGATCTGCCATATCTTTTAGCATGTCCCTTTTTCGTTTAAGCTCAATATGTGTTTGAACACGTGCTTTGACAATGGGAATACTGAATGGCTTGATAATATAATCCACGCCTCCATATTCAAACCCTTTTGTTTCATCTGTTTCCTCGGATTTGGCAGTAATGAAAATAATGGGGATATCTTTGGTTTTGTCCTCATTCTTAAGATACCGGCAAACAGTGTAACCATCAATATCAGGTAACATAATATCAAGTAATATCAAATCTGGTGGTTGATCGGTCAGTGCAATTTTAAGCGCTTCCTCACCCTTTGTCGCAAAAATGATTTGATAGTCATTGCGCATGGCTTCAGCCAAAATTTGTATATTTGAAGGGATATCATCAACGATCAATATCTTCTTTTTGTCTTCTTCCTGTGTCATCAAATACCTCCTGTATTCTATCCTTAATAATCATTAAGTGATTATGTGCTGCAACATAATCGTATCTTGCCATATAATCAGCAATTATGGACAAATCGACCATATCATTTTTTCTTCGCATTGCATGTATTAATTTTTTCAGGGCAGCTTCAGCATCAAGATGATGTTGTTGCAATAATTGATCAAAATCTTGCAATAAATTTTGAATATCTTCAAGGTTCATTTCTATGGTATTATCGTCACTATCTTCATTGCCAATAAATTTTGATTCTGATTTAAGTATCGTTTGTATGGCATTTATAGTATCGGTCAAATTCACAGCGAGGATGTCCAGTTCTTTTTGAATATTTTGAAAATGATTATTCTGAAATGATTTCTCAATCAGACAGCAATTTTCATAAACAAGCCTGGCACCGATATTTCCAGAAACACCTTTGAGATTATGAACAGTCCTTTTCAACTGTTCGTATAATCGATTTTCATAGAGAGTTATGATTTGATTTGGGCAATCTGCAAAATCTCTGATAAAAGTTTTGAGTATTGCCAGATATATGTCTTCCTGATTTGAAACACGTGCCAAACCATCAGCGATATTTAAACCAGAATATGATGTTTTAATAGATCTGTTAAAATTTTTATCAATTATCACAGTCTGGTGTTTTTTATTCTTTAAATGGGGAATCCATCGACAAAGTGTTTGAATCAAAATATCTGGATTAATTGGCTTGGTGTTATAGTCATTCATTCCAGCAGACAAACAACGTTCTTTTTCACCAATCATTGCATGTGCAGTCATTGCAATAATAGGAACAGATTGCAATGACAGAGCGGATTCATGCTTACGAATCTGCTTTGTCGCTTCGTAACCATCCATGATAGGCATTTGAATATCCATTAATATCGCATCAAAATTTGACGACTGTCTGGTATAGATGTCTAAAGCCTGTTGACCATTATTTGCAATCTGAACGTTAAATCCACAATATCGCAGTAATTCCTCTGCAACTTCCTGATTAATATTATTATCTTCTACCAGTAATACATTACCGCTTAATTGATACCTGTCTTTAAATTGAGGTTCAATTTTACTTTCAATAATTGCGTGTAGTTCAGTTTTGTTTAAACTGGACATGATACTGTCTAACAGCGCTGATGGCTTGATAGGCTTGCTCAACACAGTATCAATCCCGACAGATTTAACATCATTTAAAAAACTGTCATCACGAAATGAAGTTACCATAAGTATTGAGGGAATTTCGCGACAGTTTGAAATAGTTCTGATTCGACGTATGAATTCAATACCATCCATTCCAGGCATTTTCCAGTCAACCAGTAGCAATGAAAATGGGTCGTTATGATTTGATAACAAAATTTTCAAAGCTTCTTGACCACTCCCAGCTTCAGTGACACGAAATGAAAAGGATAAAAGAGTGCTTTTAAAAACCATGCGTGAAGCCTTGTTGTCATCCACAAGCAAAATATGAATATCTGATGTTTCATTTTTATTATGTTCAGGAACTTTTTGAAGCGATTGAACATCAAAAGGGCAGCGAAACGAAAAGGTACTTCCTTTTCCAAAGGTGCTTTTGACATCAATACTGCCACCCATAATTTCGATCAATCCTTTACAAATGGACAGCCCAAGACCAGTTCCACCATATTTTCTGGTGATATAGGGATCTGCCTGACTGAATGATTTGAATAATTTGTCGAGCTGTGTTTGACTTATACCTATTCCTGTATCAATTACAGAAAATTCCAGCACCACTTTATCGGACACATCAGATTTATGAGATTGAATCCGAATGATCACCTCACCATGATCAGTGAATTTAATGGCATTGTTGGTCAAATTTGTTAATACCTGTCCCAATCGAAGGGGATCACCAAATAGTGAATTGGGGACATGGGGCGAGATTTCAAAAATCAATTCAAGGCCTTTTTGATGTGCTTTGATACTCAGGACACTCGAAATTTTTTCCAAAACATCATCCAGATTGAAATTAACATGTTCAATGGTCAATTTGCCCGCTTCAATTTTTGAAAAATCCAGGATATCGTTGATAACAGATAAAAGGGATTGAGATGATGATATTATTTTGTTTAAATATTCATATTGTTTATTGGACAACTGGGTCTGAATAATCAGATGTGTTAGCCCGATTATGGCATTGAGAGGGGTTCGAATTTCGTGACTCATACGAGCCAGGAATTCACTTTTGGCCCTGTTGGCGTCTTCTGCCTCAGCTATTGCAAGATTCAATTGTTCTTCAGCACGTTTCAAACGAGTAATATCTCTTCCAGAAACAACAACATGCTCGATAAAGTCATCCTGCACCCAGGGGGTATAATGAACACTCATATAACGATCACCAATTGCAGGATAACGATACCATGTTTCAAAGACAATGGTTTCACCATTAAAACATCTTTCAAGTCTGGGTTCTAACTGTTCTTTCATTTCGATGCCAAAAAGCGACTCAATATTCTTTCCAATCAATTCGGATTGTTTTTTTCCAAATGCAACCTCATAAGACGCATTGAGCAGAATATATTGATAATCTCTGTCAATCAGTCCAATCATGTCACTGGTTGATGCCACTATTCTTTCGTACATTCGCAACTGGTTTTCAGCCTTTTCATATTGGATAATTTTTTGATAGAGTCTATCAGTTCTTTCTTTAACACGTTGTTCTAGCTCCTCATTTAAAGCGCGTAATTTTTTTTCCGCAGTAATACGTTCTTCTATGTGATATGAATTGCTCTGAATAAATTCATTGGAAATGTTAATTAACATGCCCAATTCATCATGCTCATGGCCATGCAATGGATTGAGCTGTGCGTTGTTGATCTCACGCGGATTGATTGAACGTATCGACTGAATTATCAAGGCCAATGGATTGGTGATATTACGTTGAAAAACAGCAAACATTATCACACAAACAACTAAAATCAATATGGTTGATAGAAATATTGATATTATTGCACGCTTGTAAAGTGGCGCCAACATGACATGGTGATCCACAGTCAATTCCAGGGTGCCAATACACTGACTGTTGTTATGAATCAGGTGAATATTTTTCTGTATGAATTCTTTAGAAATGATGCGGGTTATGAACCGATAAGGTGATTTTTTCTCCGAAGAATTCTTTATGGATAGAAATACAGACTGATCCGCGTTAAAAATAGTGGCGCCAATAATAAAGTCTTTTTTGATTAAGCCGCCCAATACAATTCTAGCCAGATTTGTATCCTTATTGGAAAGCACCTGGGTTGATGATTCTTGAATTGCATATAAGATTTCATCAATGGTATTCGCATTGATTTGTTGCTGGAGATAATAACTCCATGTGGCCTGTGATATCCCCAGGATAATTGCCATTAACATGGCTGCAATAAATCCTTTTTTTGCCAGTTGAAACGATATACTTCTGGTTAGTGGTATGGGTATGTATTGCCCTTGAGAAATCATATCTTTATCCTCAATAATTTTATAATATGCCAGTGGCAGAGCCCCTTATCAAATTTTACACTTTGTTCGCCACAAAAAAGCAGAAATTATGCCAAACGATATGGCTTGATATTAACAAATATCAGAAAATAATGAAAGATTATGTAAAAACATAAGGAATGCTCTGAAAATAAGTTCCTCATTTCTGAAAGAGTCAATTCTATTCATTTTGAACCTGGATTACACTGAAGAAGATGAATAAGATGAAATCAAACACTTTTAATTCATCTTATTCATCTTCTTCAGCGTAATCCAGGTTCAAAAATAGGAATTCAATATATTAAATGGGGAACTTATTTTCCGAGAATTCCTAAATAATTTTTTACCTTATTGTAGGGGAGAGAAAGCTCGTTCATATTTAGGAAATCTCTGAAAAGAAATTCCCCATTTATTTCTATTGTTTGTTTTGAGGTAACTGTGCTGTAAAAACTTACCCATGCTATGTCTTTACAGTAAAATCACCTAAAAACGAACAATAGAAATAAATGGGGACGTTAATATTCAGATCATTCCTTAACAGTTCTATTGGCCTTCTTATCATTCAATAACTGATAGATCCATTCCAAAGGGTGCATCACAGAAACAGATATATTGCTTTGTAGCAGGCCCTCAGAAAATTGAAGTTGACAGCCTGTACAAGATGTCAAAACACGATCAATCTTATGTTGCCTGAACAAATCCAACCGCTTTTCAAATATTTTCATAGAAAGATCAAAATGACTGATTTGAAATTTTCCACCATTACCACAACATTGATTGTCTGAATAAATGACATTTACGCTGTCAAAAGGTGAGAATAATTCTTTTGGCACTGGTATGCGGGTTTCTCCCCAACGCATATGACAGGGATGGTGGTACCAGATTTTTTCTATCATGGAAGAATTCCGACCTGGCAAACTATTCTTTAAATAATTGTTTTCCAGAAGAAAAGCTGTTGCATCTTTTTGCAAATTCGCAATCTTCTTAGCACGAATGCCATAATCTGAATCATTTTTTAGCAAATGTTTCCATTGATGAATCTGCGCGCCACAAGATGCACATGTTGTTAATATAATATCGGGTGAAATTTTATCAATGATATCGATATTATGCCTGGCAAGTGTTGCAGCTTTTTGATTATCACCTGCTGCATAAAAGGGAAGGCCGCAGCACATCTGATTTTCGGGTACAAAAGCGGGATGGTTGATTTGTTTTAATATTTCAGTCAATGCCAGGGCAGTCTGATTAAACATATAATTGGCGCCACAACCAGTAAAATATAATATTTTTTGGGGAGACGTCGGGGAGAAAGTATAATGATTGGTGAATGGCTCAGTATTAATTTTTGGAATAAATTTCCGGCCACTCAATGATGTTATAGGGAATCGTAAGTTCAAACCGCTTAATTCTGGAATTTTTTTCCCCACACATTTTTGTAATATGGAACCACTTTTACGAAAAAGATAGCCTGATCGCGAAAGACTTGAAAAGGTGTACATTGAAGACATCACAAGCTTTTCTTTTACATTTAAAGAAACATTCTGTCGCGCAGTTTGAATGCAATCATTGATTGTGACCTGATTGGGGCATATATTCGTACAGGCCCCACATAATAAACATCGTGAAATAGCTTGTTGAAATCGTTTTGATTTTTTGATGTCAGCATGGCTTTGTTCCCACTCTAACAGAGCCATTTTGCCTCTGGCAACATCTGTTTCATCAAGACTTACCTGATATACTGGACATACACTCATGCATAACCCGCAACGAATGCATTTACCCGCATAGCTGATTTCCTGGTTATTGTGTATCATGAAATATCACCTGGAAATATTTTTCCTGGATTTAGAATGCCTTTTGGATCAAATGCGTGTTTGATTTGTCGCATCAATGCCAGGGTTTGTGAATCAATTTCTTTCTCAAGATAAGCAGCTTTGCTGATACCAATACCATGCTCTCCAGACAAGGTGCCTCCCAGTGATAATGTATAATCAAAAATAGATTCTATTACAAGATCCGCCTTCTTTTTGGTATCTGCATTATTTTTATCCAGCATGACTGTAAAATGAATGTTACCATCACCTGCATGACCAAATGTTATCATGGTTAAACCTGTTGCATGACGTAACTCATCAACTTTATTGACAAATTCAGGAATTAAACTTCTAGGTACAACAATGTCTTCATTGATTTTATCCGGTGCATACTTATACAAAGCTGGTGAAATCGCTTTTCTAGCCTTCCAGATTGCATTTGATTCTGTAACTGTTTTCGCCTTTTTTATAGAGATGGCTTTATGTTGATATGCCAGATCCATAATTTGTGAAGATTCAGTGTCAATCTGCTCAGGGATACCATCAATTTCAATAATCAACATGGCTTTTGCCTCAGAGGGGATTCCACCTGGAAAGTCTGCCGGCATACATGCAAGGGCTGCATGATCCAGATATTCAATTGTTTTGGGAATCAAGCCATTTCGGATAATTGCAGAAACATTTTCAGCAGCATATTTCATTGAGGGGTAGAACACAGTCAAGGTTTGTGCAGATTTAGGTTTGGGAAGTAATCTTAAAGTGATCCGGGTAATAATTCCCAGAGTTCCTTCAGAACCGGTTATCAATCGGGTCAGGTCATAGCCCACGACACCTTTGGCTGTACGAACGCCTGTTTGAATAATGGCGCCGCCTGGAATTACAACATTCAGACCAAGGACATAATCTCTTGTCACACCATATTTTACTGCTGATGGCCCCCCCGCACACTCAGCTACATTGCCACCCAATGTTGAATAGGCAGAGCTTGATGGATCTGGCGGATAAAACAATCCCAAATGATGAACGCGCTGATGAAAAATGCCTGTTACAACACCAGGCTGGACATCTGCCACCAGATTATCCATATCAATATGAATAATTTGATTCATACGTGTCATCACGACAACCAGCCCGCCCTTGACAGCAAGTGCACCACCAGTCAATCCTGATCCCGCACCTCTGGGAACTACTGGAAATTCAACATCATTTGCAAGCTTTAGAATCTGAGATACCTGATCTTCATTTTCAGGAAAAACGATGGCATCAGGCAAATATTGCATATTGGTGGCATCATAGGCATAACATTGCTTATCTGTTTCAGTGGTCAACACCTTTCCGGTGATTGCTTTCAATTCATTTAGAATTGTTTTATTTAATGTATTTGGTTTGTTATTTTTTTTCATGATTTACATATTACTTTTATTATGGGTATATATAATATTCAATCGGTTGCGGGATGATCAGAACGTTCTCCATCACACTTGAGTAGATTTCATGCAATTGAACCAATTGCATGATTTCACTATCCTTACTATTGGGTTTTATGATTTTATATAATCATTCGTCATTCGTTTTTTATCTAAATCAAGTTACAAAAAATTTCATATATTTATAGATAATTTTAATCAAGTTATTTTTATAATTTTTTTTTCACACTATTTAGTGCCTGAACGAAAAATATAAAAATCAAAAAATTTTTTCGTATTTTACCTAACGACCGTTCGGTAGTTTTGATAATGAATAAGCTTCATTTTATAACCATCAATATCCATTTTTCCCAGGTCTTCCAAATTTTATTTAAATAAATAACATATTTTTTGTTACACCAATCCTGTGTTTTCATTTCTTCTTTCTACCTATTATTTTGTTTACGACAAGATTTTATGCCGCTTTCTTTTGATTCCAAGTTTCCTGGATTTTTTTCTTCCTACTTTCTTTCTTTTGTTCCTTCTTTTGTATTATCTGCCCTATTTTCT
>Ga0272440_1003569_pt1 | contig 11543 bp, 9 predicted proteins | sample SSMMMBAug17_FD_192440 | JGI IMG/M metagenome (GOLD analysis project Ga0272440, IMG submission 192440) | Marine sediment archaeal communities from Little Sippewissett salt marsh, Falmouth, MA, United States - SSM-MMB-Aug17 | ecosystem: Environmental > Aquatic > Marine > Wetlands > Sediment ... | reverse complement strand
TTTCAATGGATTATGATTTGATTTTAAGGTCATATAATACTTTTCCAGGTGTAAAAATGAAAAACCAAGTTGTGTCGTGCTGGCAAGAGGGGGGCATTGGATCAAACAGATTTTTGGAAATATTTGATGAATATCATTATATTAAGAAGAAAAATAAGGTCGCATCATATTTTACACTTTATCTGATACATCAATGGATATTATTGAAATACCGACTATCCAAAAAATTATCTTTTAAGAAATAAGGAAAATGATTATGTATGACTATGTATTTATAACACATGTACCTGCTTTTTATAAAGTTAATCTATATAACAGAATTGCAAAACATTGCAGAATTTTTGTTATTTTTATCGCTAAAACATCAGTACTTAGAACAAAGGATTTTATTGGCACAAACATGATGTTTGATTACAAAATTCTATATCCAGGACCTTTTGAAAAACGTTCAATAATTAAAAATATTCATCTTTTGCATAAATACATACGAAACCTGCAATACAAAACCATCGTTGTAAATGGCTGGGATCTCCTTGAGTTCTGGTATGCCACTTTTTTATTAAAAGCAAAACAAAAGGCTGTAGTGGTGGAATCGAATATTTCAGAAAGCACTGTTTCAGGCTTAAAATGGTTGTTGAAATATTTTTTCTTAAAAAACATTGATATTGGATTTCCATCAGGTCAACTTCACCAAAAACTTCTTGATACTTTGGCATTTAATGGCAAGTCTTTTTTCACAAAAGGTGTTGGGATTTTTAACAGAATACCATTTGAATATCCAGACAGAAAATTCCAAAACAAGTTTTTATTTGTAGGTCGATTGTCTGAAGAAAAAAATATTACAATGCTTATTGATGTCTTTAATAAACATCCAGAACTATCGTTAACCATAGTAGGCTCAGGACCGCAAAATCACTATTTAAAAAGCATTGCCGCAGGCAATATTCATTTTTATTCACATATTGACAATACCATATTATTTCGTATTTATTTAGAACATGATGTTTTCATTCTGCCATCTCTCAAAGAACCCTGGGGGTTAGTCGTTGATGAGGCCTTATATTATGGACTGCCGGTCATTGTGTCATCACATGCAGGATGTCATTCTGAACTGGTTGTTGATGGCAAGCATGGTATTGTGTTTGATCCTACGAACCAAAAGCAATTAGAAGCTGCAATCATGAAAATGTCAAATGAAGAGAATTATTATGCTTATCAGAAATCGGTTCGTCAGATTGATTTTTATAAACGTGATGAGATTCAAATACATGCATATTGCTTGGGAATCAGTTTGTGAAATTGCGCTTTATATATATGATAAAAATCTTGTTTGTTCATAGGCGACTCTGTAACATATGGCAGGTTCTATTTATTCCCTTATAAAATTATCAGAATATCTGAACTGTATGATATTATTATTGCATAAGTTTTGTCATTTTTTAAAAAGCAGTTGGAGTAAGCAAAAGTGCATTCTGTACACTCATTGTTTGAATCCAAGGCAAGTCATAGATTTCCAGACATTATAAGCGATATACCATGTAACGAATTCTTTATGATTTTTAATAAATGAACACCAATGATCTTTAAAAATTTGTTTTAGTCAATATTTTTTTGGTCAGATAAAAAATAGCCAGGATTTCAGATCAATCGACTGGAGTTTCATTTTTAGGCGATCAAATATTTTCATTTGGAAAGAGCATATTTTTAGTCAAAATTTGACTTGACAATGGTGGGAAACTTGCTTATATATTTTTAAATTTGATTTTTAACTGTGCTTTATGCTTTACGATTCAAAAACGTAAAAAAAATAGATATAATATCTTAACTTAATTGATAATATCTGTTACAGTATATCATAATTAATATCGTTCAATTTTTATTTTACATGGCATTAAATATTCACTTTGAACTGAACAGATAAATTTTTATAAAAATTCATTGCAAACGTATAATGGCAAATATCGTTCCATGAAAAACATAATTGAAAGATAATATAGATAATATTAAATTGTTTAAACGATTATAGTAGCTAATATAATAGCTTGAAGTATCGGAGATACAAAAATAATATAGACATAACCTAATATTTGCCCGAAGGGCATTATGTCTTATGAGAATTTATTGCAAACGAAGAAGGGGAATATTTCTTTCCACGAAAAAATAAACTTAATCAATATTAATTAATTATGAGCAATAGGAAGAAAACATGAAAGTAGTTATACTTGCCGGGGGTTTTGGTACAAGACTTAGTGAAGAAACACATTTCAAACCAAAACCAATGGTAGAAATAGGGGGAAAACCAATTCTTTGGCATATTATGAAAATATATTCATATTATGGTTTTAACGAATTTGTTATTTGTTTAGGTTACAAAGGATATGCAATTAAGGAATATTTTGCCCAATATTTTCTATACCAATCAGATGTAACATTTGATTTTACAAAAAATTATCAACAAATTATTCATAACCAAAAAACCGAGCCTTGGAAGGTTACATTAATTGATACAGGGCTTAATACTATGACAGGGGGCCGAATTAAGCGCATAAAAGATTATATTAACAACGAAACCTTTATGATGACTTATGGTGATGGACTAGGCAATGTTAATATTTCTAATCTTGTTGATTTTCATAATAAAAATAAAAAATTGGCAACAGTAACTTCTGTTCAGCCTTCTGGTCGATTTGGAGCCTTAAATATTGATGAATTTGATGTTGTTAATTCTTTTAAGGAAAAACCAAAAGGTGATGGTGCTTGGATTAATGGTGGTTTTTTTGTGCTTGAGCCTGGTATTTTTGATTATATTGAAGGTGATAGCACTATCTGGGAGCGAAACCCATTAGAAAGACTAGCACAATCAAGTCAGTTAGTGGCATACAAACATAATGGATTTTGGAAACCCATGGATACTCTTCGTGATAAAAAAGAAATGGAAGAGATGTGGGATTCTGGTAATCCAGTATGGAAACTTTGGGAAGAATAAAAAATGAAAGATTTATTTGGTGGTATTTACAAAAATAAAACTGTATTAATAACTGGACATACTGGTTTTAAAGGATCATGGTTAGGATTATGGCTTCAAAGTTTGGGAGCTGAAGTTGTTGGATATTCATTAGATCCTCCCACTAATCCTAATCATTTTGATTTATTAAAAATGGATATTAAGTCCATAATAGCTGATATGCGTGATTTTAATTCATTATTAAATGTATTTGAACTTTACAATCCAGAAATTGTTTTTCATATGGCTGCCCAACCTATTGTAAGATTGTCTTACACGAACCCAAGAGAAACTTTGGAAATGAATATAATGGGAACTGTAAATGTTTTTGAAGCATGCAGGTTAAATCCAAAGGTAAAGGCTATAATAAATATTACAAGTGATAAATGTTATGATAATAAAGAATGGGTTTGGGGGTACAGAGAAAATGACGCAATGGGGGGGTATGATCCATACAGTGCATCTAAAGGATGTTCAGAGTTACTCACAAATGCATATAGAAATTCTTTTTTTCATCCTGACAGTTATGGAAAAAAACATTCTGTATTATTAGCGAGTGCTAGAGCCGGTAATGTTATCGGCGGAGGTGACTGGGCTCAGGATCGTCTAATACCAGATCTAATACGTTCAGTTATTGAAAAAAAGACAATGTGTATTCGTAGCCCGGGAGCAACTAGACCTTGGCAACACGTGCTTGATCCTTTGAGTGGATATTTGCATTTAGGTCAGAAATTACTTATGGAAAAAAAGGATTTTGTTGGCGCGTGGAATTTTGGACCTGTTAACAACAAAGAATATACTGTTGTTGAGGTAGTAGATTATTTTAAAAAATATTGGAATGCAATTGATTATAAAGTTGATCAAAATTCAATTAATCCACATGAAGCTCGTTTACTTAAACTTGATTGTTCAAAAGCATTAACTGATTTAAATTGGAAAAGCATATGGAATAGTAATGAAGTCTTTGATAAAACAATCAATTGGTACAAAGAGTTTTATACTAATGATTCAATTTTGACTATTCAAGACCTTAACGATTTCATAACATCTGCAAAAGACAAAAAAGTGGAATGGGCAGTATAAATAATCCAAAAAAAATGTTAATTACTGGTGCAACTGGTTTTTTGGGAAGTTGTCTTGCAAGACGATTTGTTGATTATTACAATGTAGTGATAATTAAACGATCTTTTTCAGATATAAGGAGAATTAAAGACATTTATGACGATCTGATTGTATATGATATTGATAAGATTAAACTTAATCAGATTTTTTATGAAAACAAAATAGATATAATAGTTCATACAGCGACTTCTTATGGAAGGCGTAAAGAATCTCTTGAACAGATAGTTAGTACAAATGTATTATTCCCATTAAAATTACTTGAGCTGGGTATATTGTATAAAGTAAATCAATTTGTAAATACAGATACAGCGGCAGTCTCAAATTTAAATCCTTATGCGCTTTCTAAAAACCATTTTCTTGACTGGCTAAAAATAAAATCTACTGATATTGATGTAGTAAATATTAAACTTGAGCATTTTTATGGGCCCAATGACGATAAAAGCAAGTTTATTACATACCTTATCAAAAAAATGATTTTAAATGAAACCATTGATCTTACGAGTGGTATGCAAAAAAGAGATTTTATTTATATAGACGATGTTGTAAATGCATATTTTATAATTCTCAAAAGCAATACCATAAAAGATAACTATATTGAATTTGAACTTGGAAGTGGTAATCAGATATCAATCAAAGACATTGTCATTAAAATACATGAACTTGTTAAAAGTAAGAGTAGATTAAATTTTGGGGCAATATCTTACAGAAATAATGAGATTATGACTTCTAATTCAGATATTTCTAAATTAATTGATTTGGGCTGGAAGCCTATGGTGTCATTAACTGATGGATTATTAACAACCATAAAAGAGTCGTTATAAGATGTTTAAAACTGGAGAAATAGTTACAATAAATTATCAAAAAATAAGACCATGTCTAATAATAAAAGAGTCTATTAGTGATTATTTGGTCTTGTTTCTTTCAGAAAACACAAAAAATTATAATCCGGATGATACATGTCTAATAATTGATAATGCAAACTTAGAAAATGGATTTATAGAACGAAATTACATTGTACAAACTTTGCAGAGTTGTTTAGTTTCCAAAGAACTTATTGTAGATAAACTCGCTAAGGTTAACAAAAATTCAATGGAAAAAATTATTAAAAACCAAGTATTTTTATATACTAATATATATTATGATCATGTTCACAAAAATATCGATAATCAATTTATAGATGGTATTACAAGAACAAACTATGCTGGACGGGTATTTGATAATAATGAACTTCTTAATCTAGTAGATGCATCCTTGGAATTCTGGCTTACTTATGGCAAATTTTCAAAAATGTTTGAAAAGCAATTATCTAAATTTCTAAATGTAAAACATGTATTTTCTGTTAATTCTGGCTCTTCAGCAAATCTTTTATCTTTTATGGCTTTAACTTCTGATTTATTGGAAAACAGAAAAATTAAACGTGGTGATGAAGTAATCACTGTTGCAGCAGGTTTTCCAACAACTGTAGCCCCAATAATACAATATGGTGCTGTTCCTGTATTTGTGGATATAGAAATAAAATCCTGCAATATTGATACAAATCAATTAGATCAAGCATTGTCTGAAAAAACAAAAGCAGTCTTCCTTGCGCATACATTAGGTAACCCTTTTGACCTTTATACGGTAAAAGAATTTTGTGATAAACATAATTTATGGCTTATTGAAGATAATTGTGATGCATTAGGTTCAAAGTATGATGGAAAATATACTGGCACTTTTGGGGATATTGGAACTAGTAGTTTTTATCCACCACATCATATTACAATGGGTGAAGGCGGAGCAGTATATACCAATAACTCAAAACTCAAACAAATAATTCTTTCAATGAGAGATTGGGGAAGAGATTGTTGGTGTGAAAGTGGCCATGATAACACATGTAATAAACGATTTTCAGGTCAATATGGAAAACTACCTTTTGGTTATGATCATAAATACGTATATAGTCATTTTGGATTTAATTTTAAAATCACTGATCTTCAAGCTGCTATTGGTTGTGAACAATTAAATAAGCTACCTGGTTTTATCAAAAAAAGATTTGAAAACCATTCTTTTTTAGTCAATGGCTTAAAGGATTTAAATAACATATTTATTTTACCTCAACAGACTCCATTAAGTAAACCTAGTTGGTTTGGCTTTCTTTTGACTATACGAGATAATTCTGTTTTTAATAGAAATGAAATAGTTGAATATCTTGAAGCTAAAAACATACAAACCAGAAATCTTTTTGCAGGAAATATTATTCGTCAACCCTGTTTTAATAATTTGATAAGTGAAATAGATTATAGAGTGATTGGAAATTTAGAGAATACAGATAAAATAATGAATGATAGTTTCTGGATTGGTGTATACCCGGGGATGAGGAAAGAACAACTGGAATTTATGATTAAATCAATTTGGAATTTTATAAGGGAAAAAAAGTGAAGTATTTAATAACAGGAGGCTGTGGTTTTTTAGGTTCTAATCTTGCTTTAGAAGCCCTTAAAAACCAGGAAGAGCTTATTATTTTTGATAATCTTTCAAGATTAGGTTCAGATAACAATCTTAATTGGTTAAAACAAAATGGTGAATTTCGATTTATTCATGGAGATATACGTAATCAGAATGATGTAGAAAATACTATAAATGATGTCAAGCCGGATGTGATTTTTCATTTAGCGGGTCAGGTTGCAATGACAACTTCAATTTCTAACCCCAGACAAGATCTAGAAATAAATGTTTTAGGAACAAGTAATATTTTGGAAGCAGTTCGAAAATATGTTTCTACTTCTACTGTTGTCTATTCTTCAACAAATAAAGTTTATGGTGATTTTGAGTGGATTTCTTTTGAGGAAAAAGAAACAAGATACATTGCAAAAGATTATCCAGATGGTTTCGATGAGAAAATTTCTCTTGATTTTCATTCTCCATATGGCTGTTCAAAAGGTGCTGCTGATCAATACATGCTTGATTATGCAAGAATTTTTGGTTTAAAAACTGTTGTTTTCAGGCATTCTTCCATGTATGGTGGAAGGCAGTTTGCAACTTATGATCAGGGATGGATTGGTTGGTTTTGTCAAAAAGCATTGGAAATAAAAAAAGGGATATTGAAAGAACCATTTACTATTTCAGGAAATGGCAAACAAGTAAGAGATGTATTATATGCAGATGATATGACAAAATTATATTATAATACCATTAAACATATAGATAAAATTAGAGGAAATGCTTTTAATATTGGTGGCGGAATGAAAAACAGCCTATCCCTTTTGGAATTATTTTCTATTCTTGAAAATGAACTTGGCATAACAATGAATTATAAACAAATAGAGCCCAGAATAAGTGATCAAAGAATATTTGTTGCAGATATCTCAAAATGTATGTCTGCAATGGATTGGAAACCTGAAGTTGATAAGTTCACTGGAATAAGAAACATGTTAATATGGTTAGAATCATTGAAAAATTAAAGTTATTACATATAACATCTTCTAATCCCAGAACTCTAAATCATTTTAACCAGGTTAAAGGGTCTTTTGTATTTAAATCATTTGCTGTTTTAATCTCATTTTTGATAGTCCCTTTAATGGTAAATTATCTAGGGATTGAGAAATATGGTATATGGTCAACGATGTTATCGTTGGTATCATGGACGCTTTTTTTTGATTTTGGACTAGCCAATGGTACAAGAAATAAGGTCGCTGAAGCCTTTGCTAACAATGATTCTTATTTGGCAAGGATATATATTTCTACCAGCTATATTTCTATAACTGTAATTTCTATAACTTTGTTCTCAGGTATTAGTATTGCTAGCATATGGATCGACTGGCAAAATATTTTTAACACAGTAATATTAACATCCAAAGAATTAAGGTTCATAGTTCTAATTGTCTTGTTTTGTGTTTTGATAAATTTTATCTTGTCTATTATTAATCAAATATTTCATTCAATACAAAAAACATCATTTGTTGTTTTTGGTCAATTTTTTACAAATCTGCTATCATTTATCTTTATTTATCTTTTGTCACAATTCAGTTGTGGAAAAATGAATTACTTGGCTGTTTTTTATGGTTTTCCAATTATACTTTCAAGCTTAACATTAAACATTGCGTATTTTAAAAAAAATTTGAATCTTATCCCTGGAATAAAATTTTTTTATATAAGTAAAGTAAAAGATTTACTGGGATTAGGAGCCAAGTTTTTTATAATACAACTGGCTGTTTTGGTTATTTTTACATCTGATAAAATTATTATTACCCAAATATTGGGCCCTGAGCATGTTACTCCTTATGATATTACTGTTAAACTCTTTTATTTTATTATAATTTTGCATAGTCTTATTAATGAACCTTTGTGGTCTGCATATACAGATGCATATATTAAAAATGATTTGAAATGGATAAGAAAAACATGTATAAAAATGACATTATTCTTATTTCCAATATCAATAATAATTCTCATATTTGTTTTTACTTCAGAATTTATAATAAGGCTATGGGTAGGTCCACAAATAATCATTTCCGATTTCTTGAAATATTGTATTGGGTTATTTACTATTGTATCCATTTGGAATAATACTTGGGGAATTATTCTTTCTGGAATTGGAAAAATCAGGCTTGGAGCTTATTGTTCAATCGTTACAGGTGTTATAAATATACCCCTTTCAATATATTTTGCTGATAAATTTGGGACTTCAGGAGTAATACTTGGTACTATTTGTTCAATTTCCATTAGTGCAATACTCAGTCCTATACAGGTATGGTGTTTTATTTTTTCCAAAAAACAATTGCCAACATTAGAAAAGATATTATGTTAAATAAAGGAATTGTAATATGAACAAAACACTCTCTATTTGTATTCCAACCTATAATCGAATTAAGTATCTTAAAGAATTGCTAAATTCTATACTACCATATACTGAGTCGATGGGTATAAATGTTTGTGTATCAGATAACTGCTCTCCAGATGGGACAGGCGATTTCTTAAAAGAAATAGCTATGAAGCATCATTTTTTATCTTTCCAAATACAAACTGAAAATATTGGATTAGAAAAAAATATGATATCTGTCATTTCTATGGCAAAAACTGACTATTACCTTCACATAGGAGATGATGAAGTTATTTGTCCTAGTTTTTTTTCATTAATTGACAAAAAACTTGATGGGGATTTGGATTTGTTAATTCTTGATGGCTGGTATGTCAATTCTACCTTGGAAGTCAAAATAAGCAGACATCTACCCACTTTTTTACATAATAAGAGATATAATGATCCTTATGAAGCTTTTTTACATATTTGGGATAAAATGCCGCTTGGCTCATTTGTTGTGAAAACTGATTGCAATATGTGCAATATGACTAAATATTTAGGAACTAGTCATATATATACATCAATCGTTTGGGAGTATCTAAGTAACCAATTTATAAAAAATAAAAAAGTTGATATTGAATGTTTATCTGAACCCGTTATTCTTTTTCGTCAAATAAAAAAAACATGGTGTTTAGATACTGCAAAAATTATGTTATATGAAATTCCGAAATGGTTTTTAACATTGCCACAAGAATATAAAAATGTCACAAAAAATACTTTGGATGTTTATTTATCAAACCAGGCAAAATATAGATCTTTGCTATACTATCGTTCATTAGGACAACTGAACAAAGATTTTATTAAAACTTATATGATCACTTTTAAAAAATCCCATAAAAGCAGAGCATATATTATGATTTTGATTCCTCCTTATTTTGCTAAAATATTAGTAGATATTAAAAATTTTTTAGTAAAGATGTTAAAAAAATGATTCAATCCAATTTAGTAAGTATTTTAATACCTGTTTATAATCAGGAAAAATTTATTGTAACATCTATTGAAAGTGCCATTAACCAAACCTATGAAAACATAGAAATTATAGTTGTTGATAATCATAGCACAGACAATACATTTAGCATTGTCAAGAGTTATTCCCAAAATGATAAACGAATTAAGGTTTTTCAAAATGATTCAAATATAGGTCCAGTTAGAAACTGGAAGCGTTGTATTGATGAAGCAAGTGGTGAATATGGAAAGATTCTATGGTCAGATGATTATATTTCACCTGATTTTATTGAAAAAACCCTACCTTTTTTGTCGGAAGATGATAACGTTGGATTTGTTTTTACATCTGTTAAAATCTTCTCAGATAATTACGTTAACTTTCAAAGTCTTTACCAAATAGGTCAGACCGGAATATATGATTCAATTCAGTTTATTGAAGGAGCATTGTTTGAAAGAAGCAAATACCCCGTATCCCCTGGTTGCGCTTTATTTCGATTGAAAGACTTAAAAAAGAGTTTATTAATTGAAATTCCAAATAAAAAAAATATTGACTTCAGCATACACGCAATAGGGCCTGACTTATTAGTTTTTTTATTAACATCTGATGCTTATAAAAAATTTGCTTTTTTAAATGAAACTCTATCTTACTTCAGGGTACATGATCAATCAATTACTGTATCTTCTGATTCAACAAAAATAACATTACATTATTCCCTTGCAATGGCACATTTCTTAGAAAAAACTAGAACTAATAAAGCAATTATAAAAAAATACAACGCTCTCTTGAAGATTAGATGTATAAAGCACTATAACAATTACACAGAGCTTAAAAGAATCAATGATTTTTATATGAAAAACAAAGTGTTAGGTGTTGACTATGGTTTCTTTTTTAAGAAGATATTTGCTTTTGCGTATGAAAATTTGCATAGGTACTTCAAAAAAGTGGTAGCTGCATAAGCTAACCAATACCAAAACTGTAAAAAAGAACAACATGAAAAAAGGTGAGTAGTATATAGAATCGTTCACTGAAAACTTAACCATTATCATGTAAAATAACATTTGTAGCGGAAAATGGAGCAGGTAAGATGAGTATGAAATGTCTCCAATAAATAAAAATGTTCTTCCCAAGTGGCCATTATTTTATTGGTTTCAATTAATACTAACGAAAGAATTGTCATTGGGAAAAGAACAATAGGCGGCCAAAAGTATAGTATTTTTTGGATACTCCACTGAAAAAGAAGATTAAACTGCCTCAGAATTGGAATAGAATTAAGACCTAAATATTGCAAACAACGAAAAAGCTAGGTATTATCATTTGCAATAATATAAATTAGTTAGAATGTTTTCTGTTTTGTGCAATATCTTAAAATAAAATTATAAAATACTGCTATGAATAATATTTCTAATAATTTCAAAAAAAGGGTATTGTAAAATCTTATAAATAAAAATTATATCATATGTATCTAAAATTACTATGACCGCAAAATTCAGTTGGCATAAATATTGCCTTGACTAATTATGGCTGCTGAAATTTTCTGTGGGAAATTTGGAATTCTTATCAGTTTTTTCATTTCTGGGCTTATCCTGTTATGTTCTTTCCTGGCCTTCTCTATTTGTTCACGAACCAATTTACAA
>Ga0272440_1003568_pt1 | contig 11543 bp, 7 predicted proteins | sample SSMMMBAug17_FD_192440 | JGI IMG/M metagenome (GOLD analysis project Ga0272440, IMG submission 192440) | Marine sediment archaeal communities from Little Sippewissett salt marsh, Falmouth, MA, United States - SSM-MMB-Aug17 | ecosystem: Environmental > Aquatic > Marine > Wetlands > Sediment ... | reverse complement strand
AAACAGGACCCGATAGGGTGTATCCGGAACTTTTTCACAAAAAGCGGTATACCCAACAACTCCGATAAGCAGCATCACAATCGTGATGGCATAAGCGATCAGTTTTTCTTTGTTTGAGGTCATTTTTCCTGTTTTCTCCCTCCTTATTATTATCCGGCAGATTCAACAGATATGCCATTGAAAGGCATTCTGTAATGATCTGTCTTAATTGCAATGACTTGAATAAATTCGGATACAATACATGAATCGAAAGAAATTTTCAACCAAAAAACACCAGCGTACTTAAAAAACTGTAGTGTAACCCCTTACGCATACCGATAAAAATTGCTTTCATTGCATTGCGGACACCCCTCTGGTCGTCCAGTGCCGCGAGGTGTTTTCCAGTTATGATCGCAATTAATACATTTGAAAGAACGTTGATCTCTTTGTTCCATCATTCGATAATTGCCACCTTCAATATTGATTGCTTTTCCATTGATGATTGCATCAGCGATCAATGCCCTGGCACTTTCAACAATTCGTCCAAAAGTTGCCCGCGATACGCCCATCTGACGTCCGGCTTCCTCGTGCGTCATTCCCAATAAATCTGCCAATCGGATGGCTTCCACAGCATCATATGTGAGCTTGACTTCTTTGAGATCAAACATCGGAATGCCACGCGGTTTAAAGTAAGAAATATTTGGGGGAAACTCAATAATTCGATTTTTTTTGGGTCGTCCCATTTTTTTTCCTTTCAAATTGGTTCGTAAATATTGTTTACAATTACCTTTACACCGGAGATTTGTCAATATGAATTGTTAATTCAAAACGATCAGTTTTTGCTGTTTTGGTTGAACAGTACCAATAATACAGGCAGTTACTTTTTGAGAGGTTAATTCTGCAATGCAAGATCGGGCATGTTGCTCTGGTAGACAAAATAATAGACCGCCAGAAGTTTGCGGATCATAAAAAATATCTGCCAGAGCTTGTAACACATTGGATTCTATATGAATATATTTTTGAAAATGGGATTTATTTGCATATGCGCCGGCAGGAATCAGTCCCATTGATGAATATTCAACCGCCTGTCTCATGAGTGGCAATTGACTTGTTTCCAATGAAATGCTGACACCACTCGCCTGGGCCATTTCACATGCATGACCAGCCAGCCCAAACCCTGTAATATCGGTGCAGGCAGAAACAGGAAACGCTTTCATTACAGATGCGGCCTTTTTGTTTAGACAGCTCGTTGTATCTATTAATTCATCAATTTCTTCCTGTTTTGCCAATTGCCCTTTAATTGCTGTGGCTATAATTCCAGATCCCAATGCTTTTGTAAGAATACAAACATCGCCAGGGTTTGCACCGCTATTTTTAATAATTTTGTCTGGGTGGACCACTCCGGTTACCGATAAACCATATTTGAATTCCAAATCGTCAACGCTGTGTCCACCCATCAAGAAAGCGCCTGCTTCTTGGATAATTGAATAACCGCCGCTTAACGTGCTTTGAAGTACATCCTGACTGAGATCATTGGATGGAAAACAAACAATATTCATGGCAGTCAAAGGTTCGGCACCCATAGCATAAATATCACTAAAAGAGTTGGATGCTGCAATTCTGCCAAAGGCATAAGGGTCATCCACAACAGGGGTAAAAAAATCCAATGTTTGAACCAAAGCAATGTCATCTGTGAGACGCAGCACACCGGCATCATCAGAATGACACATATCAACCAGAATATCAGGATGAGATATTTCTGGCAATACAGATAGGATATGTTTTAGATCACCCGGACCCAGTTTTGCTGCTCAGCCAGCGGCACGAACTTTTTGGGTTAACTGAACTATTTGATCTCTAGTCTTATTCATTGTCGTTTCCCATGGAAACTGTCCAGCTTTTGTTGCCCCCCACAAGCAAGCCAAAGTATTAGAATCAAGATTTACAAAATATTTAGATGTAGCATCAATCAAGAAAATTGAGCATACAAGCTTTTGGGGGATTATCGTTTGAGAAAGTTATGAATACTTTCAATCAATTTTTGCCGATCCAGTTTTAATTGATAATCATCAATGCCAACTTTTCTTCCTTCAATGCGATGTCGTTCCTCTGAAAGAGAAGTGACTGCAATTACTGGCAAGGATGAAAATCTGGAATCTTTTTTAATTTTATGCGTGAGCTCAAACCCATTCATATTGGGCATTTCAATATCTGTGACAACAATTGAAACTTCTTCATCATGGGCTTGAAGTAAATTCCAGGCAATCACACCATCTTCAGCAGCAATGACATTGAATCCTTCATCCTCCAATACAGCACGCACTTGCTCTCTGAAAAAGGCCGCATCTTCAACCAGAAGTAAAGTGGGACGGTCTGTTTTTTCTGTTTCATCATGTTCCAGCCATTGGGGCTGTATAGTTTTGATAAACCCATAAATGTCAACAATCAGGGTTGTATTTTTTCGGATAACCATTGAACCTAAAATGCCTGGTTGCTTAAATACACGATCATCAACATTAACAGCAACTTCTGCTGTATCCAGTGGTCCTGTTACCAATAATCCAAATTCTTTACCCGAAATAATAAATACAATGACAATATAGGTCTGTTGTTCTTCAATCGGCTTGACAGCTGCAACTTCATGCATGGCAAATAATGGAATACTTCCGCCCATATATTGAATGACAAAACGATCACCCAGTTTTTCCATTTGATGGGCTTTTATTCGTTCGATTCGGGATACAAGGTTCAATGGAACAGCAAATTGTTCTGTACTTGAGGATCGGAAAAGCAGAAATAATTCAACATCACCAGCATGGACAACTTGTTGCCTAAGTTCCTCTTCATCATTACTGGTCATGGCACCTTCAATATTTGTAAGCTCCGCTCTTGAGGCCAGATTGCTGACATCCAAAATTAGGGCCACACGTCCATCACCCAAAATCGTTGCACCTGCATATTCGTTGCAGCTTTTCAAATGACGTCCCAGTGGTTTTACAACGATTTCAACCGAATCATGAAGTTTATCAACAATCAGACCATATTTTAAAGTGCCTGCTGATACCACCGCAATATTGACTGCACTTGATTTATCTAAGGATTGATTATCAATGCCCAAAATGTCAGCCAGGCTCAGAACAGGCAATAAATCCTCTCTCAGTCGCACAACTTTGGCATCACCAACAACCTCAATTCTTTCCTTGACCTGATTTGCAGGTATGCGCAATAATTCATCCAGATTGACTTGCGGAATGGCAAATCTTTCTTCACCAATAGAAACCAGTAGGCTTGGCACAATCGCCAATGTTAAAGGCAACTTAATGCGAAATGTGGTGCCTTCTCCAACCACTGACTGCACATCAACAACACCACCCAATGAATCAAGGTTTGATTTGACAACATCCATCCCCACACCGCGACCAGAAACATCACTGATTGTTTTGGCTGTAGAAAAGCCGGGTAAAAATATCAGATTCACCCGATCCTTTTCAGACATGGCTTCAACCTGTTCTTCAGTGAGTAACCCTTTTTCAATGGCTTTATATGCCAGAACATCGCCATCAATGCCTTTTCCATCATCGATAATTTCAATATTGATCTGCCCGGCTTCGTGATATGCCCGCATCAGTACACGTCCGGTTTCTTTTTTTCCAGCTTCTTTTCGTTCTGCAGGTGTTTCAACACCATGATCTACTGAGTTGCGGATCATATGGGTCAATGGATCATTTAAGCCTTCAATAATGCTCTTATCCAGCTCCACCTCTTTCCCTTCAAGATCCAGTTTAACTTCCTTACCAAGATTTTTTGCCAATTCGCGTACAACACGCGGGAACTTACTGAAAACTTTTCCAATGGGCTGCATGCGGGTTAACATGATCGCATCCTGAAGCTCTGATGTAACAATATCTATGCGTTGCTTTGCCATATCCAGACCATGTTCATTATTAGATGCAATACTTTGTATTAACTGATTGCGGCTGAGAACCAGCTCTCCTGCAAGGTTCATCAACGAATCCAATAAACTGATATTGACACGCAAACTGGTTTCTTTTGTAAATGAGGGCTCTGACTTGATTTCAGGTTCAGCCGATTTTGAGTTAGTCTTATCTAATTTTTTGGGTGGTGCTGCTTTCCGCACTGGCGGTGAAGTTGGCTCTGGTGCGGCTTCTATTTTTTCTGGTTCAGGACTTGCCTTCACAACTGGTGGCGGTTCTGGGGTACTTTCAGTTTTAGCACCATCATCATCCTCAGACAGAATATGAATGTATTTTTCATCCAATTCAAGAACATCTCCAATAAGGTCAGGCTCAATAATTGAGGCATGCAAGGCATAGAATGGAATCCTGTTAATTGCATCATCATCAAGGGTTCCAACGCTGGTAATATCGACTTTTGATTCTATAAGAATTCCACTTTGTTGAATTTTTGTAATAATATCCAGTGGGGTTTTGTTCTTGTAATGAATATCATGAATCAAATCGTATTCCACCAAATAGACAAATTTTCCGCCTTTTCTGGCCTGTTTCATATCAAATTCACATATCTGAAATACAACCGAACCATTTGGTAGAGAAACATCAATTGTTCGTTCAACACTTTCCTGGTCTTCCTGGGACAAAGATGCATTCGTCAGATTTTCCAAAGCAGTCACCTGGCTTGAAATATCCATATCGTTACTGGCATTAATATTTTCCATCAGTTCATTGAGACGATCAAAACCTGTCAGCAAAACGCTCACAATTTCCGAAGTGGGAATCATTTCTTTTTCTCGAATAAGCCCCAGCACATTTTCAAGTTTATGGGACAACTCTTTTATGCCAGTGAGTCCCATAAACCCTGCACCTCCCTTGATAGAATGTGCCGCACGAAAAACTTTGTTGACAAGATTTTCATCAAGATCAGCGCCCATTTCTTCAATGGTCAACAAGTCTTTTTCAATATCTGCCAGATGTTCTTCTGACTCTTCGACATAAACCTGTAATGTTTCGTCGTCAATCATCATGATATCTATTTCCTTTATTTTGTTGGCTTAAATTACAAGTACTGTAATTTGTTGGTTGACGATATTGGGGTTCTCTCCTGTTCGAAAAAACATTTATCACGCATTCCCAATATTTTTTTTGAATACTTTATAGTGCATTTTGAATCTCTTTCGCTTTTTCAGCTATTTCAATCAGTATTTGTGGTTTTTTTATCATATCTGAATGTAAGGTATCGGCAAAAAAATCTGGGTAATCAGATGCATAAGAAATCAATGTTTCTTCAATAATATCATATTTTTGACAAAAAATTTGATGTTGATCCATTAAATACATTAAAAGTGGCAAATGGAAATTGATATCAGAACGAACTAATTCAAATAACAGTCGATATTGTGTTTTGTTATCCACTTCTTCGATATAAGACAGAATCACACGTGCTTTAATGGGGTCTTTATCATCAAGACTTTGTTTAAACGCATCAATCATATCTTTTGCATTAATTGCATTTTCCATTATCCCACTCCATGATATGATAAAAAAGATTATATCATATCTCATTGAAAATTTAAATAGTTTTGTTAGATTGCATATTATTTTTTTAACACATCTTCCATTTCGGATTCTAATATTCGGATTTGTGCCATGAATAATTCATATGCCTCATCAATATGAGCAAGGTCTTTTTGTTTTACTGCATTTTCCAGATTTTTTGCCAACTCACTGCTGATGTTGGCACAAATATTTGCTGTCATTCCCTTTAATGTGTGTGATGCAATTCTGAGGGGATCAAAATCTTTCGACTCATAAGCATCGCGTAATTCTTGAACATATTGATTTAAATCTTTTCTTGCTTCCGCAATAATTTCTGCGGCGCTATCACTATCACCATCAAATGCGTCAATCAGCAATTGAAAATCAAGATCCTTTGAAACGACTGACTGGCTGTTTTGATCTGTAGATACTGATGTTTCATGCATATCTTCGATAAAACTGAGTTTACTTAAGATTTTTGTAAGTGCTTTTTTACTGATGGGCTTTGAAATAAAATCATTCATGCCGGCTTCAAGACATTCTTTTTTGATATATGCCATGGCATGCGCTGTCATAGCAATAACAGGTATATTTTGCGTTTGTTTTCCGGCCTGACCTTGACGAATCAATTTAGTGGCTTCCATCCCCCCCATCTCAGGCATTTCCAGATCCATGAATATGAGGTCAAAGGCGTTTGTTTTTAATATTTGAATGGCGTTTATTCCATTTTCAGCCACCATGACCTTATGCCCCATATGTTGAAGCAGAAGGCTTGCACTTTTGCGATTTACCTGAACATCATCGACAAGAAGAATACGAAGACATGGCAGTTGCTCATTGCTATCATGTTTAATATCAGTAACCATCTGACCAGCTTTTAATGGAATCGTAAATGAAAAAATACTTCCTTTGGAGTCCTCGCTTTCAACATACATATTTCCTTTCATCAACTTGACCAGCTTTTTACAAATAGCAAGTCCCAGCCCGGTTCCCCCAAATTTTTTCCGAGTGGTATGATCCGCCTGAGTAAAATTTTTAAATATGTCATCCAGCCGATCTTTGGATATGCCAATGCCTGTATCATGCACTTCAAATTTGAAATATTGTTCATTAGAATCCATATGGTCCAGTTGAACAATTACTTTTATTTCGCCTGAGTTTGTAAATTTCAGGGCATTGCCAATCAAGTTGATCAAAATTTGTCTGATCCGATCAGCATCCCCTTCAACAAATTGAATCAGGTTATCTGCACGCTGAAAGGTAAAATTCAATCCTTTATTTTTAATCTGATATGAAAACATTTTTTCAATATCATTTAATAACTTGAATAAATCGAAACTGTCACTATACAATTGAAGTTTTCCAGATTCAATTTGAGATAAATCTAAAATATCATTGATAATGCTTAATAGATGGCGGGATGATGATTTCATAATATCTAAGTATTCAGCCTGATCTGTTGTCAGACGGGTTGATGATAAGAGATCGTTTGCAATGATAATGCTGTTCATGGGGGTTCTGATTTCATGGCTCATATTGGTCAGAAAAGCACTTTTGGAGTAATTTGCCTGGTCCGCCTGTTCCTTTGCTTCTTTTAAATCTTTATTACTCTGAATCAGTAAGTCCTGTAAATATTTAATTTTTAGATGTGTTTTTACACGAACGAGTACTTCTTTGAATTCGAGCGGTTTTTCAATATAATCCACACCACCAGATTCAAAGGCATTCAGTTTATCTGGTATTGATTTTAAGGAGCTTAAAAAAATGATGGGGATATCTTTATATGCCGGATCAGATTTGATTTTCTGACAGATCTGAAATCCATTCATGCCATAGGGTAAAATAATATCCATTAAGATAAGATCCGGGCGATTTGTCTGAATCAATTCAATGGCATCCTCCCCGCTTTGCGCAATTAATGGGATGGCGTTGTGTTGTGAAAACAAGTCTATCAGAGGTCCAACCTGGGCAATGTTATCATCAACAATTAAAATTTTTGCTCGATTGAATGATTCCATTATTTTACCTCTTTGAGAAATTTTTCCATCAGGAGGCGAATTGCCTTGATATTGAAATTTGTGCTTAACTCTCTCACTTCTGAAATAAATTCAAAATATGAATTTGTTGTAGCCAGTTGATCAAGCTGCTTACGAATTTCCATAATATCACCACCTGATGCCATTTTTTGAAAGTTTTTTAAAACATCTGGTGGTGGGATATGATAATTATGGGTTACTTTTTTTTGCATTTCATCGTCCTGATCGTCAATCAGCCAGTCAATATTTAAAGTTTTTGACATTGTATCCAGCAAAACTGAAAAATTTAGCGGTTTCTCAATAAAGGCATCCATACCTTTGTCTTTCAACTCACTTTCGGATAGTATTGGATGACTTGTAGAAACAACAATTATTTTTACCGGCAACCGCGCAACTTTTCGTATTTCTCGACTGGCTTCATAACCATCCATGACAGGCATAAGCAAATCCATCATAATAACATCAACAGGTGCTTGTTGAAATTTTTGAATACATTCTTTTCCATTAATTGCCTCAGTTACTTCAAAACCCAGGGAATGGAGATAATCAGTGAGAACAACACGATTTTCCCATCGATCATCGACAACCATCACCTTGATTAATCGAGACATTTTTGTATCATTGTCAACATAGCCATAGACCTGTTTTTCAGAAGTGTTCACAACGACATCAGCTTCATTAGATCGCATCAATGACAGATCAAACCAGAAAGTTGTCCCGACGCCTGTTTCACTTTTCACCTGAAGTTCCCCACCCATCAATCGAATTAACTCGCGAGAAATATACAATCCAAGTCCTGTGCCTTCTGTAAATTTTGACTGTTCACCCACCTGTTTAAAAGGTTTGAAAATAGCTTCCAAATCATTTGGTGCGATTCCGACACCTGTATCTTCAATTGTAAAACGAATTGAGACAGTATCCTTTTCTTTACTTTCCAAACAGTCAACCCGAAACAAAACCCGACCATGATCTGTAAATTTAATTGCATTGCCCAACAGATTAATCAAAATTTGGGAAATCTGTTTTTCATCCGCATAAATGGAACGTGGCAAATTGTTATCAAATTGTGTTTTCAAAGTAATCTTTTTTTCCTGTGCTTTAATTCTTAACATATTGGCAATATCATTCAGGCTCACTTCAAAAAGATAGTGGGTTTTATTTGATTTCGTTTGTCCAGATTCAAATTTTGATAAATCAAGAATATCATTGATAAGACCTAATAGATGTTTACCGCTTCTTTCAATTACTGAAAGACCAGACTGTTGATTCGATGTTAGCTGTCTATCACGTTTTAATATTTGTGAATATCCCAAAATGCCATTCAAAGGGGTTCGCAATTCATGGCTCATTTTGGCAATAAATTCACTTTTGGCCTGATTGGCTTGATCTGCGGCTATTCGCGCTTTTTGAAGGTATTGTTCTTTTTGTCTAAGCTCCCGGAATATTAAATCGTAAGGATTTTGAATGCCAGTTTGAATGATTGCGCGATAAATAAAGTAAAACGAAAATATTTTAAAATAATGCCCCACAAGGTTAGAAAAACCATAATTACTGATATAAAAGGTAAAGGCCAGTTCTGCAATAATGGTTGAAACCATCGACCAGAATAACAGTCGAAAAACAGATACATCAAATTGTGTGCGATTTTTGAGTAATAGAGACATATCTGCGACAATAATCATACAAATAATGTATTCGCTGATTTTTTTAAATGGGGTCAGGCCCTGACCTTCAATAAAGCAAACAGGAAAGATTTTCCAATAAAAAATGGACAATACAATGATACTGAAAACAATTGAATATATGAAAAATATCCACAATATATGAATGTTTTGTTTGCGGCCGACAAAATAAAAGGCGATCAATAATGTAATGCTTTCCAAAAAACGCGCCGCAATCCATAATTGGTTGGCATAATAATCGTAGTCTTGAAAGATGTTCATTCCTTTATAAGAAAGCGTATGTAGAAGGTCCAGTCCTGCAATGAACAAATAGGCAATGGCGATAAAAGTTAAATAACTGCTTTGAATATATTTTTGGGAATTCCATGCAATCATGAACATGCCACAGGCAACAATAATGCTGAAGATTTCGGCAATATTATGGAATAGTAAGTAGCTGTATAGGCTGGTTAAATACAGTCCTATGAGAACAAAGGTGATGAAAAATGTATTGATTATTGGCATGTAGGCTTGCGATTCTTTCAATTGCTTTCTCCAAATCTCATAATCAACTTATTGTCCCCATGTAAACTTATTGTTTGATCTTCCCCTAGTGGTATGTTTGAAAACAATTTTATTCATACAATAATGAATTTGTTTTTGCAATAGAAATTAAGCCATATCAATTGATTGACGAATACATCTTGACAAAAATAAATTGTAATTTAAAATCTGTCAATAAATCTGTTATTGATCATATATTCGCAATTACAATAAATTCCTTTAATATCAGGATCCTATTTTTGAGATTACGAAAAATGTGCATACAAATTCTTTGAAAATGAATGAATGTTATTGCACTTAACCCAAACAATTTATTCTGACAGAAATAAAATATGATTTTATTTCTGTCAGATTTTTTTCATTAAAGGTAAGCAATTCAATGTATATAAAGAGAGATCTTAGAAAGGTATTTCAAGCAGCCCTCAATCAATATCCCGCAGTATTGATTACCGGTCCAAGACAATCGGGCAAAACAACATTTTTAAGAAATGAAATAAATCAAAAGACAACTTATGTCTTATTGGATGATCCAATAGAACAAATGTTAGCTCATGATGACCCCCTTGACTTTATCAGTAAGTTGGAAAAAAAATCTGCTTTTTTGGATGAGATTCAATATGCACCTGAACTTTTTCCATACATTGTGAAAAATATCGAAAAAAACAGGCAGGCAAAGGGCAAATGGATTATGACCAGTTCGCAACAAGGTCAGGATCTAAAAAATTTCAGTGACAGTCTTGCAGGTAAAATAAAGGTTTTAAATTTATTTCCTTTTCATGCAATGGAAAACATCTTTTTCGATGGTCAAAACATAGAAACACTCATATGGCAAGGCGGATATCCTGAAAACATTTTATATTCAAAAAAACGAGGTTCATGGTTTTCAGAAAAGATTCAGTCATTCATAGAAAGAGATGTCAGGCAGGTTATTCAGGTAAAGGATCTAAGTACTTTCCAAACGTTTCTAGGGCTTTGTGCATCATTGAATGGACAGGAACTTAATATTGCATCATTATCCAGGCACGTTGGTATTTCGCAACCCACATGCAAAAAATGGATGTCCATTCTTCAAGCATCATTTTTGATTATTCTCATCCAACCCTACTTTCAAAATTTTGGAAAAAGAGTGGTTAAATCACCCAAAATGTATTTCCTTGATCAGGCAATGGCTATTTATCTGACAAAACAACCTGATCCGCAATCAATGTTTCATGGCGCTATGGGAAACACATTTTTTGAAGGATTCATTGTTACAGAAGTTTATAAGTCATTGATTTCAAGCAACAAAAATGCAACTTGTTATTTCTGGCGTTCTCATGATGGGCTTGAAGTTGATCTGATTATTGAGATAAATGGCAAGACATGGCCAATAGAAATAAAAAAGAACGCAACGCCTTCATCAAAACATTCGGAATCATTAATTAAATTTGAAAAACTTGCAAAAAATGTAGATATTGTGCGGCCAAAGATTGTATGCAATGTGAAAGAAAAAAAAATGATGCCCCAGGGAATTGAAGCGTTACCTTGGAAAGATTTTCTAAAAATATTCGATAATTAGTCAATGATTGCCTGAATTGGCAAAACCAAAATTGTAGGAAAATAATACTCAAAGTTCAAGTTTTTTCCAGATAAGAGCCTTTCACATTCCCCAAACAGTTATACGTTTATTGTTCACCAATTCTTGCCTGCGAAAAATTTTTTCATCCCACGACTTAGAAACACGTCTATCAAATATGACAAGGTGTCCTTGTTTTTGTGCGCAACGATCTAAATATTTATCAATTTGTTTT
>Ga0272440_1003567_pt1 | contig 11543 bp, 10 predicted proteins | sample SSMMMBAug17_FD_192440 | JGI IMG/M metagenome (GOLD analysis project Ga0272440, IMG submission 192440) | Marine sediment archaeal communities from Little Sippewissett salt marsh, Falmouth, MA, United States - SSM-MMB-Aug17 | ecosystem: Environmental > Aquatic > Marine > Wetlands > Sediment ... | reverse complement strand
AGTTTACAAAAAAATAATAAGAAACCCCAGGCTATCAATTACAAACAATTTTTTCCGATTAACATGATAGACTATGATTCGGTAACATGTAGGGGCGAACCTTGTGTTCGCCCGCCGAACAAAAACCAGTATCAAACCTATGAGCAAAACCAATGTAGGGGCGAACCTTATGTTCGCCCGCCGAACAAAAACCGGTATCAAACCTATGTTCGAAAATGAATTAGAAACGTTTGCCTCGGACATAGGTTCGCAAGCGATTTTTGTTCGGCGGGCGAACACAAGGTTCGCCCACTCACCTGACTTTAACAATGGTATAAACAAGTGAAGATTTCCTGAAAGCACGATATCGCCCATAAAACACCAGGATTATTTTTTTAACAATTTACAAATACATATAATTATGATACTATTATCATTCTATGTTTGATTTTCAAAGCATTTTATTATTGTTTATGCCTGAACTTTATGGATGATGACAACCGCCTGAATATCAGTGTCAGGATAATGAGATAACCTCTTCATGGCATGGGTTGAACCCACAAGAAAAATACTCGCACGTGGCTTTGGAAAAACAAATAACCCATTTTTATGTGAATTGCCAACAATCGATCACGCACATAACTATTTAATTTTTATTCAAAATTTAAAAATAAAACGCAATCGGCGCAAATATGGCAGATTTCCATATTTGCGCCGATTAAGTGAACATGCTGTAATTTAATGAAATATAATCAAAGAACCTATAAGCGTACAAAAAGGTCAGTGATGATCTGAAAATTTAGAAAAATATTGAATACCTAATTATATTAAATAGATAATGTATATTTTACATTGCGCCAATAGCCAATTTTTTAGTGCGTGAAGTGATTAAAATGCATGAGGTCTCAATGAAAAATTTAAAAATTGAGATGAATCGGCGCAATTCAATTCAGCCCAATTTTTTTTTAAATCAGACTTCAGAAGCTTTTACAATACTTCTTTATACCCGAAAACTTATAACCCTTTACTTAAAAAATAGGTACTGAATTGGGAATATCATGCTTTTCATCAATTTTGAAATAAATAAACAGTTAATAAATCAATAAATAACTTTTGGGTATTTTCTTAACCTGAAAGGGGAAATTAAAAAGAATATGAAATATAATAATATCAATCATACAATCCAACAATTGGAGCAAGCAGAATACATTGCATCAAAAGAGGTCGCAACTGTTGTTTTCCTTGCATTTGTGACACATAAACCGATCCTTATAGAAGGTCCTGCAGGTGTGGGAAAGACCCAACTGGCCAAAGCGGTATCTATCAACCTCAAACGTGATTTAATAAGATTACAATGTTATGAAGGTCTGGATGAAGCCAAAGCCCTATATGAATGGGAATATGCCAAGCAGTTATTATACACGCAAATTGTTAAGGAAAAAATTCAACATATCATTCACGACACTCACAGTTTGCCCGAGGCTGTAGATAAAATTGCTGAACAGGAAGATGCTTTTTTTTCCGAACGATTTATTCAAACCAGACCCCTCCTTGAGGCAATCTCTTCGGAAGAGCCGGTGGTGCTTTTAATTGATGAAGTTGACAAGTCAGACCCAGAATTTGAGGCTTTTTTACTGGAGCTTTTGAGCGATTTTCAGGTGAGCATTCCTGAAATTGGCACTCGTAAAGCAGTTCATATACCATTTGTCGTGCTGACTTCAAATAATTACCGAGATATGAGCGATGCTCTCAAACGCCGATGTTTGCATCTGTACATTGATTATCCAGATAAAGAACTTGAAAAACGTATCGTCCGATTAAAAATTCCAGAAATTGATCACGCATTAACAGATCAATTGATAGAAGTCATTCGCAATATTCGAAATCTGGATTTAAAAAAACATCCATGCATATCTGAAACTTTGGATTGGGCAAAATCACTCCTTGCCCTCAATGTGAATTCATTGTCTTCAGAAGTGGTTCGGGATACGCTGAATGTAATCTGTAAATATAAATCTGATATTGATTGTGTGCGGGATCAATTGGCTGATATTTGCCAACATTAGGAAATCTTATTTCATAGCGAAATTCAGGTTAAGGGAGCGATCTTAATTTTCGTGTGTACCTGACAAACAAAACTTGCTTTTTATCCATTTTTTTTGTATATTTTTCGGATTGTCTTTATGGGGTTTTTTGATACAATCAATCCAATCAAAATTTTTTTATTCAACAATATGATTGTTTAAATATACCCATATAACAGATTCCATAATTGAGTGAAGGAGGCTCTATGTCAGAGACAAAAAAGTGGGACTGGGAAACCAGTGAAAAAAAGATCGCTGATTATGGCGGTTGGAAACAAAATTTCAACTGGGTTGAAGAACCCTATGTCAGTCCTGATGGCGAAAAGATCGCTTCAATTGTCAATATAGATGAAGGTGAATTTAGCGTTTGTATCAATGGTAATGCATGGGAAAATACCTTTGACAAAATTTGGCGACTCAGGTTTACGCCTGATGGACGCGCAAGCGCAATCGTTTCAGAGCTGGGAGAATGGACATTCGCAATTGATGACCAGGCATGGGAAAATAAATTCGGTTATGTCTGGAATCCCCTGTATAGCGATGATGGCAAAAACATTGTTGTTGCCATTCAACAGGATATGAAATATGGGGTGGCTGTCAATGGTGTACCCTGGAGCGAATTATTTTCCAATGCTACTGAAATTGCTGCCAATCCAGCCGGTACACGCACGGCTGCGACTGTCCAATTAGAAGATCTTGGACAGGCAAATATTGAAAAATTTCAAAAAGGGGTTTTTACTGTCGCTATTGATGGCACTCCCTGGAAACAAAAATTTGTCAATGTTTGGAAAAAAACCTTCAATACTGCGGGTGATCGTCTGGCTGCGGAAGTACGACTCAATCTTTATGACTACACCATTGCAGTTGATGGCACCCCCTGGAAAGAAACATTTTCGTCTGTGTGGCAACCATCATTTCATCCAACCAAAAATACTGTTCTTGCACCAGTTCGCGCAGATGGCAAATGGACATTGGCTGAAGATGGCAAAACCATCTGGGGCACTAAATTTTATCAGCTGTGGCATCAGATGGTCAGTCCGAACCAGACAAACATTGCAGCCATTGTTGCACCCCAGTTTGGCCGATGGACAATGGCTATTGATGGTGTCCCCTGGTATGCAACTTTTGGCGAAATGCTTGTTGAGCCTGTTTTCAGTCCATCAGGTTCCCGCCTGGCCGCCCTTGGCAAAGAAAATGGCAAATGGCATGTCATGCTGGATGGTGATATCTGGAAAAACTCCTTTGATATGGCATGGCAACCTGTTTTTAGCCCCAATGGTCAATATGTTGCCGCAAAGGTTGAAGTCAATGGTAAATTCAGTTTAGCAGTCAACGATTGCTTATGGAAACGTGCCTGCGATGCCTGCTGGGATCCCATTTTCAGTCCTTGCGGAGAAAAAATTCTTTGCCGCACCCTTGAAAATGGCACTTATTACCGCCGCGTAATACCGGTCCAGGATATTGTTCGATAACTTGATTTTATCGCCCATCGCACTCAATTTTTGTGGGCAATGAAGGAGGATTTATGCATACGCTATATAATTTTGTCAGTGGTCCACTGGCCTGGATTGCTTTTTTAGTATTCATTGGTGGCTGTTTTTACAAGTTGTATAATCTGATTACACTGACACAACAAAAAGAAAGCTTTATTTTCTCAATCATGAGTGTCAAATATGGCTTACGTTCTATAGGCCATTGGCTCACTCCTTTTGCCACTGTCAATATGAAAAACAATCCAGTCATGACAGTGGTTACATTCGTTTTCCATTTATCCCTGTTCATTACACCTATTTTTTTGCTGGCACATGTAATTTTATGGGATGAATCCTTTAATATCTCATGGTGGTCTTTACCGGAACAAATTGCAGATATTTTAACTGTGGTTGTTATTGCTGGTTGTTGTTATTTTCTATACCGCCGCCTTACCGATCCAACAGTCAAATATTTAACATCAATATCAGATTTTATTCTTTTAGGCATTGTGGCAGCGCCATTTCTCACCGGTTTTCTGGCCTATCATCAATTGTTTGATTATCAATTGATGATGATTCTTCATGTTTTGTCCGGCGAGATCATGTTGGTGGCCATACCATTTACACGACTGAGCCATATGATTTATTCACCTTTTACGCGGGCGTATATTGGTTCAGAATTTGGTGGTGTCCGGCACGCCAAAGATTGGTAATGACAATCCAGTCATCAAGAATAACTATTTATTCGGCAATATTCCATTGCCAAGGAGGTTTAAATGTCTGAACCGGAAAAAGCAATTACCGATGACAATCTGGAAAGATGTCTTGCTGGTTTGACAAAAGAACGCATCAAAAAAGCAATTGATCAGGTATTAACAAAAGAGTCAGGTGCACGCTTAAAAGCTTATGTTGAAACATGTGTCCATTGCGGGCTTTGTGCTGATGCCTGTCATGTTTACCTGTCTAAAGATAAAAATCCCATATATTCCCCGGCTGGAAAAGTCAAACGAACCATCTGGGAAATGATTCGCAAAAATGGAAATGTTTCACCAGAATTTATTAAAGAAGCGTCCATTATCGCATCAACTGAATGCAATGCATGTAAACGTTGTGTCATGTATTGTCCATTTGGAATCGACGTGGCCTATCTGATGTTGACTGTTCGTCGAATCTGTCATTTGTGTGGAATGACTCCCATGTATATTCAGGATACTGCCCACAGCCATGCAGTCACCATGAATCAAATGTGGGTTAAAGATGATGAATGGGTCGATACACTTCAGTGGCAGGAAGAAGAAGCCCAGGCAGAAATGTCAAACTTAAGAATTCCACTGGATAAAGAAGGTTCTGAAATTATGTATTCGGTAATTGGACCCGAGCCCAAATTTCAAGCTTACCTTATTTATAATATGGCCTATATTTTCAATGCAGTTAAAGCAGACTGGACAATGCCATCAACTCCCGGTTGGGATAACAGTGATATGGCCATGTACACAGGTGACAATGAAATCATGGGACGTGTCAAACGTGAACATTTTGAAACAGCCGAACGATTGAAAGTCAAACGAATTGTCATGGGCGAATGCGGCCATGCATTTCGTTCGGTCTATGATATGGGCAATCGCTGGTTGGGCTGGAAAATGCCCCCAATTCCCATTGTTCACGCCATTGATTATTACTACGAACTGCTCAAAACCGGAAAATTAAAAATCAAAGAAAAGTTTAAGAAAAAAGTAACATTGCATGATCCATGCAATGTCATTCGAGGAGGGGGGCTGGCCGAAAAATCTCGCTATGTGGCCAATGCATTATGTGAAAATTTTGTCGAAATGACACCCAATCGGGAACATAATTTCTGTTGTAATGCAGGTGGTGGGGTAATCAATTGTGGCCCGCCATTCAAAACAAAACGTGTATTGAGCAATAGAATTAAAGCGGAGCAAATGAAAGCTACAGGCGCTGAAGTTCTAATTTCACCCTGTCATAATTGTCATAGCGGGCTTGAAGATATCAATCATCATTATAAATGCGGTCTGGAAATCAAGTTTTTTAGTGAAATTATCTATGAAATCATGGAGAAACCAGGTGAATAATCTTTTACCTGTCTATGTTCGATAAGGAGGAACATATCAATGAAAAAGACCTTATTTGTCGCTACTTTATCTGTCTTTATGCTGGGATTGCTAATGACAATTCATGCCCAGGAAGACATGGTTGAAATTAATAACAATGTTTTTTATAACCCCCAACGACCGGCTGCCATTTTTAAGCATGATGCTCATAACGAAAAGGCAGGCACTGAAGATTGCGCATTGTGCCATCATGTATACGATGACAAGGGCAATCTTGTTGAAGGCGAATCATCTGAAGATTCAAGCTGTTCAGATTGCCATGATCTGAAAGGATCAGGCAATAAACCGGGATTAATGAAAGCATTTCATATGAGCTGCAAAGGATGCCATCTGGAAATGAAAGCCGGTCCCATTCTCTGCGGAGAATGCCATACAGATAAAGGAAAATAATTCACTATACTCAAGTCAAAAGCCGGTTGATACCGGCTTTTGACTTTTTTTGGGGAATCAATTTGAGCCATTTTAACAGTGACAAGCAGGTTCTCGTTCCAACATTATTTTTCATGCTCCCAGGCAAACCGGAAAAACAAGCTGTTTGTTAGCCCGCATGGGTCATATTAATAATAGGGGTAATATAGTATCATGGAAAGCATACTCTCATATGCAACACAAACCAGCTCCTTTATTATGGTTTTGGTCGTTGTGCTATCTGTATTGATTTTTTTTCATGAAATGGGACATTTTCTTTTTGCAAGGGCTTTTTCAGTGGGTGTAGAAAAGTTTTCTCTCGGCTTTGGTCCCAAAATTATTGGAAAAACAATTGGACGAACCGATTATCGATTATCGCTATTGCCTTTAGGCGGTTATGTCAAACTGGTTGGTGAAGACCCCACTGATACTGTTCCAGTGAACGATGAACCCTTTGCCTTCTCGAAAAAACCAGTATGGCAACGCATGCTCATTGTTGCAGCAGGGCCTGGATTTAATGTTTTACTCGCATGGCTGTTGTTTACGTGGATCGCTTTTTTATCAGGTATCCCATCACAACTTCCCCAAATTGTGGGTGTGGGAGAAAACACGCCAGCCTCAGAATCCGGTTTACAGTCCGGTGATCTGGTTATCGCTGTGAACAATGAGGTGGTCAGAACCTGGCAAGGTATGGCAGCCTTAATTGCCGATAGTAAAGGAAAAAACATTCAATTGACAGTCAAGCGCCAGGATGAACTTATTGATCTCATTGTCCAGCCCAGGGCCTATGAAGAAAAAAATATGTTTGGCGAGACCATCAACCGCTATATGATTGGTATTTCCAGTGTGCGCATTGCTATCACTCATGATACCTTAAACGCCATGCACAATGCCAACATACCAGATGCAATTGTGCAATCATTGAGTCAGATGATAGGCAGATGGTTTATTACGACGCGTCAGTTTAATACAGAGCTGGAATCAGTACTTGATCAATCAGATTACGAAAATCACAAAGATTTTATTTGGGAAAACGTAAATATTCAAAAGCTATCCCTTGATTACAAAGCCCTGAATCCTTTTGAAGCATCTATTGAAGGCGCTAAGCACACACTGAGTATGATACAGTTGACAATTATGGGACTTTGGAAACTGGTGACAGGCTCTTTGTCTTCAGATACCATTGGCGGACCAATTGCAATTGCACAAATGGCGGATCAATCTGCCCGTGCAGGGTGGAAAAATCTTGTGCTGTTTATTGCAGTTATCAGTATTAACCTTGCACTGGTGAATCTGTTGCCCATACCGGTTCTTGATGGCGGCCATTTAATGTTTTTTTGTTATGAGGCCATTTCAAGACGACCTGTAAATATTCGTGCCATGGAAATCGCACAGCAAATAGGCATTGCTTTTTTGCTTACTGTTATGATTGCTGTGACATATAATGACATTATTCGTTCGTTTTTTAGTTAAAACAAATGATCCTATATCACTGCCCAGATATCCAGATGAAATGTGCTGGCATGAGCCGCTTATATCGCCATGTGGACATTTTAAACAAACAGGGTTTCCATGCAGCAATTCTTCATGCCAATAAAGGATTTGTCCTGAATGACCAACCCGATGTTCCCATACAATATGGTGTTATTAAAGAAGACGATATTGTGGTTATTCCAGAATCTTATCCTGGAATTATGCATGAAATAAAAGATTATCCCATTCGACGGTTTGCCATTGCACTCAGTTGGTCTTATTTATTTGAAACACTACCCGACCAAAAAGATTGGCGGCATTTTAATATAGAACGTTCAATGGTGGTCAGTCCTTTTATTGGAAAACTGATTCAATGGAGCATGAATATCCCTGTCCATCTAATTATTGCTGGATTAAATGAAACCTTATACTATCAAGAACATACCCCAAAGAAAAATTGGATTTGCTACATCCAACGTAAAGCAGAACTCGTTCCCTATCTGAAACGAATATTATACGCAAAAAACCCACATTATATCAATAAAATTCAATGGATTGCCTTAGAAAATTATAGTGAAAAAGACTATGCTTCAATTATTCGGCAATCATTGATTTTTTTAAACCTTTCCACAGCAGAGGGGCTGGTGTCCAGCTGTATGAAAGCCATGCGATGTGGTACAATTGTGGCTGGTTTCAATTCAATTGGTGGTGTTGATACATTAAAGGGAACCGGTCCTGATCAAAATTGTATTTTATCACAAACAGGCGATTATGTTTCCCTGTCTTATGCATTAGCGCCCTTGCTTGATGATTTGCTCTGTGGCCATTTAACCAGATGGTATCCAATTATTGCCAATGGTATCAGCACCACAAAAAATTTCACCAGGGAAGCAGAAGAAGAATCATTGGTGCAGTTTTGGAATCACCATATATAATCATTCAAATTCAACATTCCATCAATTCTTCATGCAGCTTTCTACAAAGCAGCCGCCATTTGATTCATCGGAAGATACTGGCGTGGGATCAACGCCTTGATAATAGGTCTTTTCACCAACACTAAAAATGGATAGGGATCGGGTGATAAATGAGATGCACTGATCTGTAATTTCAAGAAGATCTTCTGGTGCCACTGACATAATGTTTGTTCCATCAAATAAAGCAGTTTTGTCAGGGGCATGGAACACTGCTAAGGGGGGCTTATCACCCCTAAAATCAGAAATGGAAATATTGGACTGTAATGGAATACACACCCGGATTCCTTTTTGTTGGTCGATATCAGCATTTGCAATGTTGATTTCCAGCAAACTTCCATTTGATTTTGATACATATGGTGATGTGGATACAATGCCTTCACGCAATGTATATGATATTACAGCCGGAGATGAGGATACCTGTTTGAGAGAGCCTGTTTCAATATCAATTGTGGCTCCAATATGTTGATTTTTTCCTTGTGCTTCCAATTTCTGGCCAGATAAAAATATTTCATTTCCTACCTGAATAGATGGCAACTGCTTTTCATAGACAGTAGTAGCGGAACTGTCGAATTCATCAATATCAGTCACTGTAATGTTTTGATGCGTTATTTTTGTCAGAAAAATGTTCTTGATTTCAGGAAGTTGGGAAAAAATATATGACGTATCTGTATAGCCTTCATATGAAGCCAGCAGGGTATATGTTTCAGCTTTTGGGTCAATAAAGCTGAACATATAATCCGGACCATCTGATTTATTTTCTATTATTTCAAGTTCTTCGTTCTCATTGAGATACATTAAACTGACATCAATTTGAACTGTATCGGGTGCAGGACTTTGATCCAGATAGATGATTCCTTGTATGATCTGGTTATCTGGATCTATCTTTCGGTTCAAATAAATATCTGGAGATAAAGGCGTGGTTGTTTCAGTATCATCAAAATCTCGGTAAATAAGCTCTGCAGAAATTTGTTTCTGTCCATAAGCCATTGCATAAGGTTGTAATGTATATGAAAAGTCGATATCGTCGGTCAATCCAGCAACCCACTCAAAATTGATGATATTATCTGTCAATTCTTCTATAGCTGGCGGATTATCACCATGTGTTGAAACAAAAGACCATTGAGATGGTATTGAAATACGCATACGTAATGATGACACCATTATATCATATGGATTGTCAATGCGAGAATGAATTACCAGTGGCACGCCAGGTTCGTAAGTCGCATCATCACTAAAATGTGTGGGGGTGAGTTTATGTTTTTTAAAACTGACATCAATGAGATGATTATCATCGACATTATTGAAAGCATAACTGTTTTTTTGGGGAACAGACTGGTTATCTACAAAAAGTTCACTGATTGTATACCCAAGAGATGGCTGAATGGAGAATACCTGAGATTGATTGGCAGCAACAAGTATCATACCAGATGGAATAATCTGTCCACCTGTACCGGCAGTCGCTGTAATATAATATCCGGATGATGCCAATTGTAAGGGATTGGGTAAAACTTCAGCGTATAAGGGGTCATCAATACCATGTCGTCGATATTTGACAAGGGCAGCGATTGATTGAACAGTGGTCTCGTTTTCAGGAATGTCCACATCATACTGAATATTGACTTTATCAGGTATGTTTACCCAGTATGTGGAGATTAATCCATTTGAGTTTTCTACTAATGGAAGGCTTGGATCAGAAAAAGATATAAACTGCCAGGTATCAGGTATACTGATTTCAAGCCCCAAAGATGCAATTTCAGTAGAGTTATATTCTATGACTGTTGTCAGCGAAATACGTGTTTTATTGGCATAAATTGGGGTGTCAGTATAATGCCTGGCAATCATGTCTGTTGTTGTTGCATCTGCATTTGATTGAATCCATGTGAATATGCACATGGTGAGTATTATTAAATGTTTACAATATTTCATATTATAAAACCTTATTATTATCTGTAATAGCAAAAAGCATGTTAGAAAACTATTATTTACAATATCCTATATTCCTATTTCCACTGGCTTGCAAATACGTTCATTTGATGAACGTAACTTGCAAATACGTTCATTTAATGAACGTTTATAAAAAAAAACGCCTGCTAACAAAAACAAATTTATTAACAGGCGTTTTCAATACTACAAATTAGTTATTGATCTTATTTGATATCAATTGGATCAATATCAGCATAAATAGGCGAACCTGTTCTACGATAGGTAACTGATGCGTAAATTTTTCCCTCAGCATCTTTATCATAAACCAGTGCCGAATATTTAAAGGTAAATGGGCTTGCAGGTGGTGTAACCCAGGCAAACTCAAGCAAACCGGTATCTCCCTTTCTCGCTGAAATAGCCGGTGGGATATCGCCAGTTGCAGATTGGAGTTCAACACCATGAGGTAAATCAACCTTGATTGCAATCGCACTGATATCACCAGTATATTCAATGGTATTTGAAACTTCGACCATGCCATCAGGCCCATAAACTGCACTCGCTTTTGCGTTCAGGGTATCATCGGCAATTGCTATTGATGAAATAAAACATACCACTAAAAAGGCCAGGGTGACCGGAGTATAAAAAGCATATTTTTTCATTATATTCGTTCTCCTTTTTTCATAAAATTAATGAACCCCCCCTGATCATTCAGGGAGGGTTTTCATGTTGATTTACTTAGTCATTGCAATCAAGGACTTTGAATCCATCCTCTGTAGTTGAATCTACCTCATACTGTTCAGCACATTTTGAGTTGTAGATTTGAATCAGACGAAGGAGTTCATCAAGGTCGATGATCCAATCCTGTGGTTGATTGGTAACTGTCCGTCCAGGATGCTGGATTTTATGTTCGTAGTCAGATGAATGTGGGGCGCATCCATGATCAGTCGAAGGATTACCCAGGCCAGGGGCGTAATCATCCTCGCTACCTTTTTTGCAGTGGTAGGCTCCGCCGCCGCCTTGCTTGTCGAAGTTGTAGAACTGGATGACGCGGAGGAGTTCGGAGAGGTTGATTGCGTAGTCTTTTGGGTTGTAGTCGGC
>Ga0272440_1003566_pt1 | contig 11546 bp, 11 predicted proteins | sample SSMMMBAug17_FD_192440 | JGI IMG/M metagenome (GOLD analysis project Ga0272440, IMG submission 192440) | Marine sediment archaeal communities from Little Sippewissett salt marsh, Falmouth, MA, United States - SSM-MMB-Aug17 | ecosystem: Environmental > Aquatic > Marine > Wetlands > Sediment ... | reverse complement strand
CATGACTTAAAAAGTTCATACCTTACATCTGCTCTTAAAGCACTTTTAACACAACATGCCAGTATTACAAATAAGCCTGAAGAAACCATGAAAACCATGAATAGAGTTCTTACAACAATAGCTACTGATGGTAAATATTTAACAGCTTGTTATTGTTTTTTAAATCGTCATCAATCCAGGTTAACAATTGTTAATGCAGGACATCCACCTGTAATCCATGTTAGTAAAAAAACTTTAGAATATGAAGCTCATGAATGTGAGGGCGATGTAATAGGTGCTTTCCAGAATGTTTTTTTTAAACCTATGGAAATAAAAGTTTCAAAAGGGGATCGATTTTTTCTTTATTCTGATGGATTTATTGAAGGTTTTGGTGATTTACGAAAATCCAGAAAAGAAGGAATAGAGATTCTGGGAAAATTCTGTATAGATACTTTTAATTTACCCATAGAAGAAGCTGTTCAGAAAATTCAGCAAGATTTATTTGATCAACAACAAGAACAGGAAGATGATTTATTACTACTTGGTGTAGAGGTTTAGAATGTTTGATATTAATAAAAGTGCAAAAAATCTGAGTATGATTTTTTCATCAGTTCTTCAAAATATTGATCGTGCAGCAGATGAATTAAGAATTTTTTTAATAGGAATTGGAAAAAAATCCCAGGCCTTTCATCCTCTTCTAGTTATTAGAGAAGCTTTAATTAATGCAATTACTCATGGTAATCGATGTGATGAAAAAAAGATGGTCAAAGTTAATGTTTCTTACCAACCTGAACAAATTGAAATTGATGTTACAGATGAGGGAGATGGTTTTTTATGGGAAGACATTATGAAAAGGGAAAATGATGACACAATAGATCATGGTCGTGGACTTCAGATCATGAAAATATATAGTCATCATCTGCAATATAATACAAAAGGAAATCAGGTAAAATTAACTCTCCTGTTTCCTGAAAAAAAATAAAAAAAATAAATATTTTAAAAAGGAGTTTTATAAATGAGTAAAAAAACAGTTAAACCCGGAAAAGATATCGTTGCATCAATGGTTTCTGAACTAAAAAAGGAACTTCAGGATATGATAGTCGAAGAAGGAGTAACAGAACTTGAAATTGATTTAGAAGGCGTTGAAATGGTAGATTCTGTTGGCCTTGGAGCATTTATAGCAACTCATAATACTTTATCACAAAAAAATGGTAAACTTACAGTTATTAATGCATCAGATGATATTTTCAGCTTATTCAGAACAATGCGACTGGACCAACACTTTGAGATTCATCAAGGATAGCTCTTATGCTAATTAACTTAGACACCCATAATATTTTTGTTGAAGACACAAAACGTTATTTGGATGAAATAGAAAAAGACCTTATTACCCTGGAAAATATGGGTGCTGATATTGCCAAACCCTTTGCTGAAAAATTATTTCGTTCAGTACAAGTTATTAAGAGCAGTGCAGGTTTACTTGGTTTTTCCAATATCAAAGAATTATCTCAAAAGCTAGAGAACGTTTTAGGCCTAATCTCAAATGGAGAGCTTGATCCAAATCCTGAAATTGTAAATATTCTTTTACTTGGATTTGATCGTGTTTTTCAACTAATTGAAAACCTTCACAAAAGTAATGATATGGAAATTGATGAACAGTCTGTTATGTTAACAGGACTTACATCTGCTGTTCTTCCTGATGAAAAGAAAAAGTCTGTCACACAAATCAGGGTAATACACATTCCATCTGATAAACATACATTTCAAATATCAGAATTTAATCTTCTTCAGGTTATAAATCAGGGCAAAAATATATATATCTTAGAGTATGATCTTATTCACGATGTGCAGATGAAAAAAATTACTCCCTTGAATTTTGTTCGTTTTGTTCAACAACATGGTGAGATGATAGATAGTTTTCTTGATATATATAGTGTTGGGACTCTTGAAGAAAAAACATCTGAACACAAAATGCCATATTTTATACTTTTTGCATCATCATTAGACAAAGAAGAACTGTCAAATGAACTTGATTTAGAATCTAATAAAATCCATGACCTTAAAAATGAACTTAAAGATCTGATAAAAACTCAGGGAAAAGTCTATTCTTCAAATAGTGAATGCAACTTTATAGAATCTAATGTGTTAGACCAGAATAAGAAAAAAATCTTAAGTGATTTAACAAATGAATTTAGTTTTGCCTATGATTCACTGGTTTCAGAAATGTTAGAAAAAAAGGATTCTATTAACAGTATTACATTGAACAGAATAGGAATGGTTCTATCAAGTCTAAAAAAGCAGGTTAACATAGAATATAGTGTTAAAGCTTCTGATGCTTTATGGAAGCTTGTTAGAAAAGTCCGTGATTATGGATATAAAAATAATATTCCTTCTAAACTAGAAATAGAATCTTCTGATATTAATATGGATAAGCGAATTACATGTCAACTTATAGAGCCTATTTCTAACTTGATAATAAAAATGATAGACTCTATTAATAAATTACAAAATAACAGGCATGATGCTAAAATAAAAGATTCTATTCAAATTATTATTCAGATTATAGAAGAAGACAAAGACATAATAATAAAAATTTATTCAAAGAATTATTCTTTTAATAATGAAGACATTTTATTAGATTTAACTGAAGAACAGAAGCAGATAAATGCATTAAATGCAAATTGTTCTCAAGAACAAAGTGCGGAAAAAGGCGTTGTCTTAAAAGTTAAATTAAAGCAAGCTTATTCTATTTTGGATGGCTATAATGTTAAAATTGATAATCAAGATTACATTTTTCCAAAAACATATATTAAAGAGTGGATACTTAATACAGAAATATCTGATGATATTATTAAGCAAGTAGATCAAAATTTTATTATTCTTGTTCAGGAAAAATGGATACCTTTTATTGATATATCTTCAAAAATAGACATAAAAGATTTTCAATATTTTCTTAATAAGAAAACAATTGTTATTTGCGAAGTAGGATATATTAAATTTGCAATTGGAATAGACTCATCAAAACAATCTGAAATAAGTGTAGTATTGCAACCAATAAGCAAACATTTAGGTAAAGATTCAACCATTATTGCCAATTGCCTTTTAACTGATGGAAAAATTGCTTTTATTCCAGATATGGGATATTTTGCGTATCAGGCTAGTAAAATAAAAATAACCTGATAAAAATTTATAATATTATGTAAGGTTTAGCAGGATATAAATCCTGCTTTTATTTTTTTGTAATAAATTGCTATGGAGGTTGGCATGTCCAGAAAAATATCTGAAAAAAATGATAAAGTTGACCTGGCAACATTTTATGTTAGTGAAGCCCTATGTGGAATGGATATCTTGAAAATTCAGGAAATTAATAAAAACATGGAAATAACACCAGTTCCAAATTCTCCAGACTTTGTTGTTGGTGTTTTAAATATGCGTGGTAGAATTGTAACTATAATAGATGTTTGTAAAAAATTAGGTCTTCCAAAAGCTGAAGCAACAAATAAACGTCGGAATATAATTGTATATTCTCAAAATGAATATATTGGAATGCTTGTAGACCGTGTTGCAGAAGTTGTTCATGCAGAATGGAACAAAGTTACCCCACCGCCTTCAAATGTGCGCGGTGTTCAGGGTAAATATTTTGAAGGTGTATATAAAACAGAAGATGGTTTAATTGCCATTCTTGACATGGAAGAAGTCCTTAAAGATGAAAGCGCTGCTTAATAGCAATATCAATTTATGATTAATATTACCAAGCAAGAATTACAGGTATTGATCGAATATATTTATGAAATATGTGGGGTCCACCTGGATAGTTCAAAAGAATACCTTGTAAAAACAAGACTGGATAACCTTGTTACTAAGAATGGTTGTGCATCATACAGTGAATTTTATTATCGTGCTCGCTCAGATCGATCAGGTAAAATTAATGGTGATATGATTAATGCTATTACTACACCTGAAACTTTATTTTTTAGAGATAAACACCCATTTGAAATAATGAGAAGCAAATTAATAAATGAATTGATTAAAAAAAAATCAAAGGGTGCTATTCCTGGCCAGCTTCGTATGTGGAGTGCTGCCAGCTCTACGGGACAAGAAATTTATAGCCTTGCCATTGTTCTTCGTGAAACCATACCCAATATTGAAAAACATCAAATCTCATTATTAGCAACAGATATTTCTGACGTTGTCCTGGATCTTGCAAAAGCAGGTCGTTATAATAAGTTTGAAATATCTCGTGGACTAACACCCCAACAGCTTACTAAATATTTTATTGAAAAAGATCAATATTGGCAGATCAAAGATGAAATACGAAAAATGGTCAGATTCCAAAAACTAAATTTGATGAAACCTTTTATTGGATTGGGAACATTTGACATTGTTTTTTGCAGAAATGTTGCTATATACTTTACCCTTGAAGATCGAAAGAAGCTTTTTGATCGCATTGCTGATTTGATTGTACCAGAAGGCTATTTATTTATTGGTTCATCAGAGTTTTTAACTGGTATTTCTGAACGATTCAAAGCTGTTCGTCATGGAAAAGCGATTTATTATCAAAAAGTTAAATAAATAAAAAAATAGTTAATTTATCGTTTTAATTTTCAGAATAAGGATCTGGACAAATGGATACAAAAATTCCATCCAACCCCACTATTCTTATTGTTGATGATGTCCCTATCAATTTAAAAGTATTAAGGGCACATCTTGAACCATCAGGATATAATGTTTTGGCTGCAGAAAGTGGTCACGAAGCCCTTATTCAGGCGAAAAAAAGACCGGATTTAATTTTACTGGATATTATGATGCCTGATATGGATGGAATGGAAACATGTCGAAGACTTAAAGCTGATCCAAAAACATCAGATATCCCGGTTATCTTTTTATCTGCTCTAACAGATCCTGAAAGCAGGACAGGTGCTTTAGCAATTGGCGGGGTCGATTTTATTATTAAACCTTTTGACGAAGAAGAACTTATTGCAAGGGTTAAAATTCATCTCACTTTACGTTTTCAAAAAATTCAACTGGAAAAATATGCTTTTGAACTTGAACAAATGGTTGAAGATCGCACCAGGCAGCTTATTCACGCAGATCGTTTGGCTACTTTAGGAACTTTTTCTGCTGGCATGGCACATGAAATTAATAATCCAAATACTTTTATTGCTGGAAATATCCAGGTGCTTCAATTGTTTTGGAAAACAGCTGGCCCAATCCTAAAAAAACATATTGATGAAGATCCTTCAGGCAGATTAATAAAAACTTTAAATGAAATTGAAAATGTTTTTGAAGATATGCTTGAAGGTAGTCGCAGAATATCTTCTATTGTTAATAGTTTAAAAACTTATGCCCATCAGGGAGGAGTTAATAAAGAAAACAGTAAATTAAAACATATAATTGACGACGCCTTGAAGTTACTGCAACATCGCCTTAGAAACTCGATATCTGTTCAGGTATCAATTCCACAAGAACTGACTATTTATTGTGATTACCAAAGCCTGTCTCAGGTATTTGTGAACATTTTAAATAATGCTATTGATGCTATTAAAGAAGATACTGGTAAAATTGAAATAAAGGCCCACTCTAATTCTGATCAAATTCAAGTATCTATAAAAGATAATGGCCCTGGTATTTCAGAAAATATAGCTGATAAAATTTTCGATCCTTTTTTTACCACAAAAGGAAAAGCACGTGGAACAGGCCTGGGCCTTTCCATTGTAAAAGGAATTATTGAAAAACATAAAGGTACAATCTTTATAGAAAAAGGCTCAAATAAAGGAGCATCTTTTGTAATCTCCTTACCTGATACAAAAAACAAGTAATATTTTTTTTAAATGAAGAGGTTATACTATGAGTAATAAAATTCAAATCCTGGTTGTTGATGATGAAAAAGAAATACTAAAAAGTATTGAACGTTATTTTTCTTTTTTTGATGATGTTGATATGCTTTTTGCATCGACATATGAAGAAGCCATTGAGATCATGGAAAAACATCATCCAAGGATGTATATTTTAGATATAAACTTACCTGATGGTAATGGTTTAAAAATGGTCAAAACTATAAAACAGCACTCTCCTGCAAATCAAGTAATCATGATTACAGGTGCAAGTGATTTGGATAGAGTTTTTGAAGCTCTTGAATCAGGAGCAAATGATTATTTAACAAAACCATTAGATATGGCTATCTTAAGATCAATTGTTTCTGAAGCTGTGGAAAGGTTTCAACGTTGGTATGACCTTATAAGGCTTGAACTTCAGATTAAACAACAAGATTGATATCATTCAATTTGTTTTTCAACCTTGACTGTGTTATATAATTTTTATTAGGGTAAGATTTTTCAAATGATTGGCGACTATTATTCATAAACATAGCATGCTTACGATTAATAGCGCTAAAAAACTTGATACAAGGAGGTATCTCAGATGAGTGCGTTTGAACAAAAACAGACTGAAACTAATACAGGTACTGCAGAAGTTCCACAAGTGGCTTCTGAAAATGGAGACAGCTTTGATGAAAGTCAGAAACTATCCACTATCCGAAATATTCTATTAGGCGGTCAAATCGAACAGTATGATAGCAAATTTACAGATCTTGAAAAACGATTTGAAGAGATTAAAAATAATTTATTTGAAAAGACTCAAAATAAACTTTCTAATTTAGACAATAAAATACAAAATGCCTTTGGATCTTTTACTCAAACTCTTACTGATCAGGTAAAAAAAGAGTTTGAGGTTTATACAGAAAAATTAGATGCTGAAAAAAACGATAGATATTCATCACTTGAAAAGTTTGTCTCAAGATTAGACAAATTTGAAAATGAATGTAATGGAAAGTTTAGTGAAATTCAAACACAAATACAAAATATTGAAAATTCACTTGCCCAAAAAATAGGTGAGCAAATCCAGGTAATTAAGGAAGATATACAAAGTGAATTTGATAAATTATCTGAAGCTGTTAAGAGTAAGGTTGATCAGCAGGTTAAAAGTAAAATCGAAAGAACAGAATTAGTAAGCTTTTTCAAAGATATGGCTGATCGCTTTAGCTTATAATGCCAATTTTTAATTGGCTCCAATTATTTAATATTGTCCGGAGGTTGTATGGCAACTGAATTTCCACCACAAACAATCCAGGGATCTAATTCTCGTGAACTGGATGAACTAAGAGATCTGCTTCTGGGGCCTGAAAAAAGAGATTTACATCATATAAAAAAACGTCTAGATGATCCAACACTTAGAGCATTAGAAGTTAGCAGGGTTTTACCTGAAGCAATTTCACATCGCATAACCAGGGATAAAAAACTTTCCAATGCCCTTCAACCGGTCATAGATGATGGCGTGGATTCCTATTTACGAACACATTCACAAGCAATCACTGATGCCATTGTCCCGGTAATGGGTGAAAGTCTTAAGACTGCGCTATATATTAAAGTTCGAAACAAACTAGAATCCATTAATGATTTTTTTGTTCGTAATTTTTCACTTAAAGGTTTTCGCTGGCGATTTGAATCTATAAAATCAAAAAAATCAATGGATGAAATAATTCATTTTCATACTTTGAGATATCGTGTTGAACAGGTTTTCATTATTCACAGAAATAGTGGTTCTGTTTTACAGCATGTTTCAGAATTTAAAGATGAAGCCATTGAAGAAGCCAGCATGTTTTCGGAAACACTAAAAGCTATTCAATCTTCTGCAAGCCATCAAAATGACCCTGCTGTCAATACTCTACAACTTGGAAATCATACCGTGTGGGTAGAGCAAGGTAATCAGTTAATGCTTGCAGGTGTTATTCGTGGAACCCCATCCTACGAAATACGACAGGTATTTAAAAAGACCTTAACAAAAATTGAAAATGATTTTCGTGAAGAAATCAATTCCTTTGATGGTAAAGATGTCAGTTCATTTAAATCTTGCGAAGATCAGCTTAAAGCCTGCTTAAAGGTTGAATATGGAAAAAGAAATTCAAGTCTAAAACCTCTTTGGATAATTACAGCCTGCATAGTTTTAATGTTATCTGTCTGGGGGTATTTTTCAATTAGAGAACACATCTTATGGAACAGATATGTTGATCGCCTTAATTCAGCTCATGGAATTGTTGTTACCAAGCATGAAAAGATAGGTAATAATTTTTATATTAGTGGGTTGAAAGATCCTATGGCAATTAATCCCTATGAACTTCTGGCTGAGATAAATATTGATCCAAAACGTGTCATTTCTGAGTGGGAACCATATTTTGCATTGCACCCAGACATTATTAGTCAAAGAGCTCGCAAAATACTTGAAGCTCCCGAGACTGTTTCTTTTAGAAGTGAAAATGGTATACTTTATGTCTCAGGCCTGGCTCCCGACAAATGGATTAAAAATGCTCAAGAAAAAGCAAGTGCTATTCCTGGCATTATCCGCCTGGAAAAGGACAACCTTTTTGACTTGAATGCAAGTGAACTCTTTCTCGCAAGAGTAAGTGTACAACTTGAACCTCCTCAAACTGTTTTTTTGAATTTTAGTGATGGTACACTCATAATTAGTGGTTCTGCTCCTCATGAATGGATACAAAAAATGAGGCAAAAAGTTCGAACAATGCCAGGAATTGTTCATGTTAATGACTCAAATCTTGTTGATATTGATGTTAGCGAACTTGCAATGATTAAAGAAAGAATTGAAAGTCATGTATTTTTGTTTAGAATTGGTGGCGCAACACCAGTTCCTAATCAGGAAAAAATAATTGAAACTCTTGCAGGAGAAATAAACCAACTAAATGAAATTATTTCAAAAATTGGAAGAGGACATGTTGAAATTGTTGGACATACTGATAATACAGGGTCTGAAAAAGCAAACTTAAAAGTAAGTCAAAACAGAGCTGAAAAAGTTCTCAACCTTTTACGCCAAAAAGGAACTAACACAAGGTATTTAACAGCCATTGGTGTTGGTGATAAAGAACCTTTACGGAAATCAAGATCTTCTCTTGATCGTGAAATGAATAGAAGCGTTACTTTCAGAGTATTATTTCATTAATTAATAAGGAGAATTTTTAAAATGAAAAAACTATTGTTATTTGTTTTATGTCTGACTTTTTTTGGAATACCAGAGGCCTTTGCATTAAAAATTGGTGGTGTAACTTTATCAGATACATTATCTGCTGATTCTGTTCAACTTGTATTAAATGGTGCTGGTTTACGAAAAAAATATTTTTTTAAGGTTTATGCTGGTGGATTATATTTAAAGAAAAGAAGTTCTGATTCAAATGCAATAATAAATGCTAATGAAGAAATGGCAATTCGAATGCACTGGATACGTGATGGAGTCGGTGTTGATAAAATTATTGCAGGATGGAATACAGGCTTTAAAACTGGTGGCGTTGAAAATATTGATACTTTGAAAGCAGAAGTTGATAAATTTAACTCTTTTTTTACAGAAGACGCAAAAACAGATGATATTTACGACATTATTTACACTCCAACAAAAGGTGTGCAGGTTATTATTAATGGAAAACTAAAAGGCACTATAAAAGGTTTACCATTTAAAAAAGCTGTTTTTAGTATCTGGTTAGGAAATAATAAAGAATTAAGCAGTTTAAAAGTTGGAATGTTAGCTAAATAAAAAAGATGTTTTTTCGAGTACAATCCCATTTAGTTGCAAAAAAAATTGCATACACAACTCTGAATATTTAAAGATATTAATTATCTACGTCCCTTCCCTCAGCCAATAGTCGTCAGGCTAACGCAAACGATTTTGTTACAAAATTTGCTCGTTTTGCTCGTTCCCAGGCTCTGCCTGGGAACGCATTCTCTGGTGGCTCTGCCACCTCTTAAAGTGCATAGGTGGTAGAGCCACCAGGCCTTCGTTCCCAGGCAGAGCCGGCAGAGCCTGGGAACGAACGGCGGCACGCGTTTGTTTTTCTAAACCATACTCTATCTTCGATTCGATTGTCTATTTTGCACATTTTTCCGCTCGTTCCCGCGCACCAGCGCGCTTGAAGATATTGTACCTGCCATTTATTTATGATATTATCCTTTATCTAAGTATTCTTTTATAATTATTTGAAGTAAAAAAATGTATCATGAATTTCATTTATAGAATCTACTAAGAACTGAATGAGAGGAGTATTCTTTGCAATCAATTGAAATGCTAAAATCCTTGTTATTATCAGATATTCATTCTCAATTTGGATTACCTCCAAATGAATTGGTATTGAAAATAAAAAAAATTCAAAACGAAGATCTTTTAAAAAATGTATACCGAAAATTACCCGAATGTAGAAATATATATGACATTCAAAATAGATTGCATAAAAAATTACATTCGGTCTATGGTAAAAATGGTTTAAAATATCACCAAAACTATGATGCCATGATCAAGTGGATAGCACGTCAATTCAAGGGAAAAACCCTTGAGATATTTGGGATTTCAAGTAAACCTGTTATTGATGTATTCACTCTTGAACCAGTTGAAATTCATGTTCATTCAGGAAGGTTAGATATCATATTCAAGGATGAATCAGGTGCGTATTATCATTGTGAAGAACAACGCAATATGGGCACTGATGATCTTTATAGAAGCAGTATATATCACTTTCAAACAGCCAGACAATTAGGTAATCAGGTGACTGATATTTTATTAATTTCTGGTGATATATATACAGGTCCAAAAGAAATAAAAACGCAAAGTGGATGTTATCAACCACAACTCATTAATTTAACCAATAAAAATGGTTATAAACGCTTAAATGAAATAAAAGAAGAAATTCAAAATAATTGTTTTGATAGTTTAATTGAGTTAGTATTTGTCCCCCTATATGGCAAAGAAAAAGGTCAAGAAAGAAGTCAACTGGCATCTGAAGTAATCAATTTTGAAATTGAACTATTAAAAAAAGATAAGATATTACAAAATTTAGTTTTTGCAACATTGATAATGTGCAATAAGTTGATTGATAAAAAACAGTTGGAAAAATACTATCAGGAGGTAAAAAATATGCTTGATATATTAGAAATAGCTAAAGAGGATGGCCTTAAGCAAGGAATGCATGAAATGGTTTTAACTGTACTGAAAAAAAAGGTTGGGGCCTTACCTTCATATGTTGTAGACAAAATTAACACTATTACCAAACAAGATGTGTTAACAGATCTGATAATACAGGCCGTCAACTGTGAAGATATAGGTCACTTTGAAAAACAATTGAATATGACAGCACCTTAAAGAACCTATTCTAACATGAAAAACAAAATGCATTAAATGCCAAAAAAATATAGTATTTGATAATAAACTGATACTTGAAAAAATAACTTGCGATTTTTGTGAATCTTATTTTTTTATTCTTTTGCTCGTTCCCGCGCACCAGCGCGCTGGAGATATTGCACCTGCCATTTATTTATGATATTATCCTTTATCTAAGTATTCTTTTATAATTATTTGAAATAAAAAAATGTATCATAAATTTCATTTATAAAATCTACTAAGAACTGAATGAGAGGAGTATTCTTTGCAATCAATTGAAATGCTAAAATCCTTGTTATTATCAGATATTCATTCTCAATTTGGATTACCTCCAAATGAATTGGTATTGAAAATAAAAA